>ERZ827423.15-NODE-15-length-242235-cov-25.911335_pt1 | contig 242235 bp, 249 predicted proteins | sample MGYA00519775_ERZ827423 | MGnify/ENA primary metagenome ERZ827423 (study PRJEB31778, sample SAMEA3449296) | human gut metagenome | biome: human gut; feature: human-associated habitat; material: faeces | place: United Kingdom | collected 2010/2012 ... | reverse complement strand
TCACCGACCAGTCCTTCAACCAGACCACCTACGAAGCCTGCAAGGCTTTCTGTGAGGAAAAGGGTATTGACTTCAACTACTTCAAGCCCGCCGGCGACTCCGATGCAGAGCGCGTTGCTATGATCGAGTCCTCTATCGACGAAGGCTACAACGTAGTCGTAATGCCCGGCTATGCCTTTGCCGGCGCCATCAAGGAGACCGCAGGCACCTATTCCGATGTTACCTTCATCGCTCTGGATGTAGGCGCAGGCGATCTGGGCGACGATTATCAGCTCCCCTCCAACCTGTATTGCGCAGTATACCAGGAAGAGCTCTGCGGCTATATGGCAGGCTACGCTGCCGTAAAGCTGGGCTATAAGAACCTGGGCTTCCTGGGCGGCATGGCCGTTCCCGCTGTTGTGCGTTACGGCTACGGCTTCGTACAGGGCGTTGACGCCGCTGCGGCTGCTCTGGGTCTCACCGACGTTAAGCTGAATTACATCTACGGCGGTCAGTTCTACGGCGATTCCGACATCACTGCCGTTATGGATACCTGGTATACCAACGGCACCGAGGTCGTATTTGCCTGCGGCGGCGGTATCTACACCTCTGCTGCTGAGGCTGCTGCCAAGGTCGGCGGCAAGGTAATCGGCGTTGACGTTGACCAGGCTGCCATCATCGACGGCGCTTATGGCGAGGGCATGACTGTTACCTCCGCTATGAAGGGCCTCGCCCCCACCGTAAAGACCATGCTGAGCGAAGTAGTTGCGGGCAATTTCGCAAACTATGGCGGCAAGATCGACACCCTGGGTCTGGTATCCGACAACCCCGAGGACAACTACGTACAGCTCCCCATGGGCTCCACTCAGTTTGCAGACGGCAAGTTCACTGTTGACGATTACAAGGCTCTGGTAGCCGATATGTTCGCCGGCAAGATCACCGTTTCCAACGATACCACCAAGGCTGCCTCTGACTTCGCCACCGTTATCACCGTTGACGATCAGGGCGCTATCAAGTAATTCAGCTTGAGCCTTACAGGAGGGCCGCTTCGGCGGCTCTCTTTTTTTGTGTATAAAATTTGTCGAAAGCGCTAAATTTTCTTTGCTTTATACATATAAATATAGTAAACTTTACTTATATGTATATGGTTTCCGTCCCCGTGAAACAAGTAGCGCCCGGGCCATAAAAACGGAAGGAGGGACAGTGACTTGGAAAATCAGTATGCTATAGAAATGCTGAATATTACCAAGAAGTTTCCTGGCATAATCGCCAACGACAACATCACGCTTCAACTCAGAAAGGGCGAAATACATGCCCTGCTCGGCGAAAACGGAGCCGGCAAATCAACCCTTATGAGCGTACTTTTCGGTCTGTATCAGCCTGAGGAGGGCGAGATACATAAGGACGGCCGCAAGGTCGAGATCAAGGATCCTAATGACGCCAACGCACTCGGCATAGGCATGGTGCACCAGCACTTCAAGCTGGTGGAATGCTTCTCTGTTCTTGACAACATCATACTTGGCGTCGAGCCCAACAATCACGGCTTTCTGCAAAAAGACGTCGCTCGCAAAAAGGTTATGGAGCTTTCAGAGAAATACGGTCTTGCCGTTGACCCTGATGCTCTCATAGAGGACATCACCGTAGGCATGCAGCAGCGTACAGAGATACTCAAGATGCTGTATCGAGACAACGACATACTGATATTCGACGAGCCTACTGCCGTGCTTACCCCTCAGGAAATAGGCGAGCTTATGCAGATAATGCGCAACCTGGCGGCTGAAGGCAAGAGCATACTGTTCATATCTCATAAGCTAAATGAAATAATGGCGGTGGCAGATCGCTGCACCGTCCTTCGCAAGGGCAAGTATATAGGCACCGTGGAAACCGCTAATACCACCATGGAGGAGCTCTCCTCAATGATGGTAGGCCGCAACGTCAGCTTTCACGTTGAAAAGGGCCCGTCCAATCCCGGCGACGTTATCCTTTCTGTAGAAGATCTTACCGTAGCCTCTAAGGTGCACAAGAACAACGCCGTAAAGAACGCATCCTTGAAGGTGCGCGCAGGCGAGATAGTCTGCATAGCGGGCATTGACGGAAACGGCCAGACCGAATTCGTCCATGCCCTTACTGGCCTTGAGCCCGCCGTATCCGGCAAGATCACCCTCTCCGGCAGGGATATAACCAACGTTCCCATACGTCAGCGCAGCATAATGGGCATGAGCCACATACCTGAGGACCGCCACAAGCACGGGCTGATATTGGATTACACCCTGGAGGACAACCTTGTGCTCCAGCGCTACTTTGAGCCCGAATTCACCGACAAGGCGGGCTTCCTCCGCAGGAACAATATCCGCTCCTATGCGGAAAAGCTGATCGACCAGTACGACATCCGTTCCGGTCAGGGCCCCGTCACCATTGCCAGAAGTATGTCCGGCGGCAATCAGCAGAAGGCCATAGTCGCCCGCGAGATAGACAAAAACCCTGAGCTGCTGGTAGCCGTCCAGCCCACCCGAGGCCTTGACGTAGGCGCAATCGAGTACATTCACAAGCAGCTTGTAGCCCAGCGCGACGCCGGCAAGGCAGTACTGCTGGTATCCCTTGAGCTGGATGAAGTGATGGACGTTCCGGATCGCATACTGGTAATGTACGAGGGCGAGATAGTCGGCGAGCTTGACCCAAAGGCCACCACTCAGGAAGAGCTGGGCCTCTACATGGCAGGCGCAAAGAGAGACGAGGTGAAAGCATGAAAAAGAATCTGCTGAAAAATAACGGTGTGCAGTCGCTGATAGCGTCCCTCGTATGCATCGTGCTGGGACTGTTTATAGGCTATATTGTGCTGCTGTTCATTAATCCTACCGGCGCAGGCAATGCCATAGTTACCATAGTAAAGAACTTCATGACCTACAACAGGCCCCAGGCACAGCTGAAGTATATGGGCAATACGCTGGTAAAGACGGCTCCTCTGCTCCTCTGCTCCCTGTCAATACTATTTTCCTATAAAGTAGGCCTGTTCAACATAGGCGCCGCCGGTCAGTACTGTGCCGGCGTGGCTCTGGCGCTTTACACGGCGCTTGGCCTGGGCTGGAGCTGGCTCCCCTGCCTCGTATTCGCAATGCTGGCGGGCGCGCTGCTCGGCTGCATAAGCGGTGTGCTAAAGTCCTACCGCAACGTAAACGAAGTCATATCCGGCATAATGCTCAACTGGATAACCCTCTACCTCACAAATATGCTGCTCACCAAGGTAAAGGAAGAGACCAGCCCATACACTCTGGTGCTAAACACCACCAATCCCAATGCGGTGCTGCCCTCCCTCGGCTTAGGCAAGTTGTTCAACAACAACCAGTACGTAGGCCTCGCCATTCCCCTTGCCATAATCATCGCCATAGTGGTGCTGATAGTACTGGAAAAGACCCGCTTCGGCTACGAACTGCGCGCTACCGGCTACAATAAAAACGCAGCCAAGTACTGCGGCATGGCCGAAAAGCGCAACATAATCCTCTCCCTCGGCATCTCCGGCGCACTGGCAGGACTGGGTGCGGCCATGCTTTACCTCACCGGCTACGAGCAGTGGCAGTGCTCCACTTCCTCCGTCCCCGGTATGGGCTTCAACGGCATAGCGGCCGCATTCTTAGGCGGACTGAACCCCATAGGTTCGATATTCTCATCCTTCTTCATTCAACACATAACCGCCGGTGGCGCATATGTGGATAAGTCCATGTACTGCTCTCAGATATCAGACCTTATCTCCGCCATAATCATCTACCTTTGCAGCTTCGTGCTGTTCTTTAAAACGGTGATGAACCGCGGTATTGCAAAGAGCGAAGAAAAAAAGGCCCGGCTGGAAAAGCAGGCAGCTCTCTGCGCAAATACTGAGAAAGGAGGCGACAATTAATGGTACTGCTGATACAATACACCCTGCTGTTCGCTTCTGTTCTGCTGCTGGTGGCCCTTGGCGGCTGCTTCTCCGAGCATTCCGGCGTAATCAACCTGGGCCTTGAAGGCATAATGGTAATGGGTGCTCTGGGCGGCGCACTGATGATGCGCTACCTGCCTGACGGCACTCCAGCTGCCCTTATGGTACTGCTGGTAATACTCACCAGCATCATAGCAGGAATGCTCTACTCCTGCCTGCTGGCTATATCCGCCATTCACTGCAACGCTGACCAGACCATCGTCGGCACCGCCATGAACATACTTGGCACTGCGGCGGCCACCGTTATCGTAAAGGCTATAAACACCGCAGCTAATCCCGATGACGTATCCTCTACCATACAGTACGTCAGCGCCAAGAAGGCCTTCCTTGTGAACATAGGCTCCTTTGAGTTCAACTGGTTCATGCTGGTCGCAGTGATAGCACTGGTGCTGTCCTATATCACCCTATACAAGACCAAGTTCGGCCTTAGGCTCATGGCCTGCGGCGAGCATCCTCAGGCAGCCGACAGCGTAGGCATAAACGTATTCAAGATGCGCTGGGCAGGTGTGCTGATCTCCGGCCTTCTGGGCGGTCTCGGCGGCATAGTGTACATCACCTGCGGCGTAAGCGAATGGAAGTTCGAATATGGCGTCGCGGGCTTTGGCTTCCTCTCCCTCGCCGTTATGATATTTGGCCAGTGGAAGCCCACAAAGATAGCACTTGCAGCTCTGCTGTTCGGATTCTTCAGGGCGCTGTCGAATGTATACTTCGGCTTCGCTTTCCTCAAAAACCTGAATATACCCAGCGGCATATACAATATGCTGCCTTACATCATCTCCCTTGTGGTATTGGCCTTCACCTCCAAGAAGTCCAGAGCGCCTAAGGCGGAGGGTATCCCCTATGATAAGAGCCTGAGGTAAAACCCATGGCAAAGCTGTATTTCCGCTACGGAGCGATGAGCTCAAGCAAGACCGCCAATGCCCTCATGGTAAAATACAACTACGGCGAGCGGGGTCAGAATGCCCTCCTGGTCAAGCCTGCCATAGACGTACGGGACGGCGTGCGCACGGTAAAGTCCCGCTGCGGCCTCTCTTCCGAGTGCGTACTGTTCCATGAGATGGACATAGCCGCCATAAAGCGCGGCGACTACGACTGCATAATCGTGGATGAGGCGCAGTTTCTTTCAAAGGACGAGGTGCAGCTTCTGACTGATATAGTGGACGAATACAACGTTCCCGTCATCTGCTACGGCCTCCGCACCGACTTTCAGGGCAACTTCTTCGAAGGCAGTCACTGGCTTTTGGCCTGGGCCGATACTATCGAGGAAATAAAGACTATCTGCTGGTGCGGCCGCAAGGCCATATGCAACGCCCGCCTCGACGGCAAAGGAGGCATAACCAAGGTTGGCGAGCAGGTAGTTCTCGGTGCAAACGACAAATACATCGGCCTTTGCAGAAAACACTGGCGGCTTGGAGATCCCGGTCCAGACTTTAGAAATTAACAGATATACAGATATGTTGAAGGCGCGTGCCATACGGTACGCGCCTCAGAGTGTCAAAAAAGTGGCTGAATGCCACTTTTTTGAGTTTTACGGGTTTTGCCTCTCGCATTCGCTCCCGGGCGGCAAAATCCGCAAAGTACGAAAACCTCTGGGTTTTCATCCGTTCTGACGCACATGTCGTCAGAGCCGGATTAAACATAAGGGGCTGCGGCCCCTTATCAACCCTGGGGTTTTTTGACAGACTGAGGCGCGTGCCATACGGTACGCGCCTTTGTTGTGCTCTTATATCTTACTTACTTATTAAATAGCCCGGCGAAGAACTTGCTGACGCTTCCAAGGAACCCCGTTACCTTTTCAGTAATTGTCGTGACGGTCTTTGCCACCTTATCCTTTGCGGTCATGGCCTTTTCAACGGTATTGGTTATGGATACCAGCTTTTCCTTGAGCTGGTTGGTATCCAGCTTTTCGAGCTGGCGGCACAGCTTCAGCAGCTGTTCTATCTGCCCGTCCGTCACCTGCACGTTGTACTGATCCGCGAGCTTCTTTATTTCCTTCTTCACGTCCGCATCGGACATGGTCTCGGTGATATCCAGTATGCCCTTGAGCTCGTTTATGAGGGCGGTAGCTTCGTCGCTGCCTATGTACTCAGCAAGCTGGCCGGTAACGATAAGCTCCTCGGCACCTACCATCTTTGCAAGGCTGGAAAGCGAATTACCGGTTATATCCTCATACGCCTTATAAATACCGGTAAGAGCCGCTGTGCCGGACACCTCAAAGGGCGCTGTGACCTTCACATCTGCATCTGTTATGCCGGCGGTAGTCAGGGCGTTCTTATACATCTGCTCGGTACACCAGTTAATGTTCTTGGTGGATACATTCAGTCCGGAGCCGTCGTCCAGTATTGTGATATACACGCAGGAGATGGCCTTATGGCCTATCTTTTTGTCGTCTACCAGGCCTTCGAGGTACTGCCTCTCGTTTTCGTTGGTGACGGTTATCTCGGGTATTACGCCGCGCTCTATGCCGAAATCACTGTATACCGCCGCTATCTGCTCGGAATCAAGGTTAGCGCCTATAGCCACCCTCGCCTCGCCTACCTTATAAGCGAACGCGCCCGACATAGTGAGCAGGCAAAGCGCCGCCATAATTATAGAAATTATTCTTTTGCATTTCATTGTGAAGAAACCTCCGCTTGTATCGTTCCACGTTTGCAATTATATCACGATGATTTGCAAATAACATTAACATAATGTAAACAAAACCTTGAAAATTCAGTGGAAAATGACGGAATAACCTCGTTTATCCCCCACCGTGCCATTTTACATGGGTTTTACATAACCTTTCTTTTTCATTTTACACGGTAGATTTAACATAATAACCGTAAACGATACCATCAGTTGACAAGGACATAAAAAAGAAAGGAATCAAAGAAAAATGAAGAAGATCATAAGCATCGTAATCGCAGCGGCCTGTGTACTGGCACTTTTCGCCGGCTGCTCCACCAAGGCGCCTGAGGCTGCCGCAGAAGACGGCAACGTATCGGTGGACGGCTCTACCTCCATGGAAAAAGTCATAGGCTCCCTGGGTGAATCCTTCATCAACAGCAACCCCGGCACCTCATATACATACAATCCTACCGGCTCCGGCTCCGGCATCAAGGCTGTATCTGAAGGCACCTGTGATATCGGCCTCTCCAGCCGCAACCTGAAGGATGACGAGAAGGCTTCAGGCCTCACCGGAACAGTACTCGCACTTGATGGCATCGCCGTAATCGTAAATCCCAACAACCTCGTATCCGACCTCTCCGTAGAGCAGATCGCATCTATCTACAAGGGAGAGATCACCAACTGGAAGGACGTTGGCGGCAACGATGCTGAGATCGTGCTCATAGGCCGCGAGGCCGGCAGCGGCACCCGCGACGGCTTCGAGTCCATAACCGGCACAAATGACGCCTGCAAGTACCGTCAGGAGCTGACCTCCACCGGCGACGTCATTACCACCGTTTCCCAGAACCCCGACGCTATAGGCTACGCCTCCCTCGCCTCCCTCAAGGACAACGTAAAGGCGCTGACCGTAGGCGGCATCGCTCCTACTGAGGAGACTGTAAAGGATGGCAGCTATGTTATCCAGCGTCCCTTCATACTGGTGACCAAGGACGGCGTTGAGCTCTCCGAAACTGCAAAGAAGTTCTTCGACTATGCTACCTCCGCCGAGGCCGCAGAGATCATCTCCGCAGCAGGTGCGGTCCCGGTAAACTGATAAACGGTTATATAAAGGGCAGCTGGCAACAGCTGCCTGTAAGTCTTGAGAGAGGATACGCAATATGAAGAAAAACAAAAGGATCGGGAAAATGCTTGAATTGGTGATGCACAGCATATTCCTTGTGCTCGGCCTTATAACAGTGGGCTGCGTTCTGCTCATCACGGTATACCTGGTCATATCGGGTATACCGGCAATACGCAGGATAGGTCTTGTTCCATTCCTCTTCAACAAGACTTGGGCTTCTACAGCCGCTACCCCCTCCTTTGGCATACTGCCCTTCATACTCACCAGCATCTACGGTACTGCCGGCTCCATATTGCTGGGAGTGCCTGTGGGATTCTTTACGGCGGTGTACCTTGCAAAAATGGCAAAGCCTTCGGTCAGGTCCATTATGCAGTCAGCGGTGAGCATGCTATCAGGCATTCCTTCGGTAGTTTACGGCCTTGTAGGTATGCTGATACTCGTACCCGGCATACGCAGGCTTTTCAACGTGCCTGATGGCTCAAGCCTGCTGGCCGCCATCATAGTGCTTTCCATTATGATATTGCCATCTATAATAAAGGTTTCGGTAACCGCGCTTGAGGCTGTGCCCAAGGAATACGAGGATGCCTCCCTCGCCCTTGGCGCAACACCTGTGGAAACGTATTTCCGGGTATCCGTACCGGCCGCGAAAAGCGGCATAGCAGCCGCAGTAGTGCTGGGCGTCGGCAGGGCCATAGGCGAAGCGATGGCTGTAATGATGGTTTCGGGCAACGTGCCCAACATGCCTTCCCTCTTTCAGAGCGTAAGGTTCCTGACCACAGCCGTGGCAAGCGAAATGTCCTACTCCAGCGGCTTGCAGCAACAGGCCCTGTTCTCCATAGCGCTGGTGCTTTTCCTGTTCATTATGCTGATAAACGCCGCGCTCAATTTCTTTCTCAAAAGGGAAAAGGAAGGTTAGACCATGGAAGAAAAAAACGTATCGGTCAAACGCCGCGCATATGCGGGCCTGATGAAGTGCCTCATGTGGCTCTCTGCCGGGCTCACCTGCCTGCTTGTGCTGTTTCTGATAGGCTACGTGCTGTGCAAGGGGCTGCCCAATATAACTTGGGAACTGCTCTCCACATCCCCCAGCTATCTTGCAGACAGCATAGGCATACTGCCTGATCTGATGAATACCCTATACATCGTGATAGCTACAATACTTATCGTGGTGCCGCTGGGGGTGGGCGCAGCGATATACCTCACCGAGTATGCCTCAAACAAACGGGTGGTAAACGCCATAGAGTATGCCGCAGAGACGCTGTCGGGAATACCTTCGATAATATACGGTCTGGTGGGAATGCTGTTCTTCTGCCGGTTCTGCAAAATGGGGACTTCCCTTATGGCGGGAGCCCTTACCTTGGTGATAATGAACCTGCCCACCGTGATGCGCACCACTCAGGAGAGCCTTAAGACGGTTCCCCAGAGCTATCGCGAGGGCGCATTCGGCTTGGGCGCCGGCAAATGGCGCGTGATACGCACAGTAGTGCTTCCCGGCTGTACGGACGGCGTTATTACCGGCTGCATACTGGCCGTAGGACGCATACTTGGCGAATCGGCGGCGCTGCTGTTTACGGCAGGTCTTGCCCATACGCTCCACGGCTTCTTCTCAGGCCTTGGCAGCTCCGGTGCTACCCTTACTGTCGCCCTTTACGTATACGCAAAGGAGCGCGGTGAATTCGAGGTGGCCTTTGCCATAGCTGCCATACTCATGCTGTTGACTCTTATAATAAACCTCTCTGCCGACCTTGTGGCAAGATACTTCAGGAGGAAAAAGGAACTATGATGAATATAATCACCGTACAGGATCTCTGCCTCTGGTACGGCAGCCATCAGGCGCTTAAAGACATAAATATAGATATACCCGAAAAGAGCATAACCGCCCTCATAGGGCCCTCAGGATGTGGAAAATCAACTTTTCTCAAGACGCTGAACCGCATGAACGACCTCATACCCGACGTTAAGATAACAGGCAGCGTGAAATACAGGGACGCCGACATATTCGACCCGACAACAGACGTGAATGAGCTTCGCCGCCAGATAGGAATGGTTTTCCAGAAGCCCAACCCCTTTCCCATGAGCATATACGACAATATCGCCTACGGCCCGCGCACACACGGCGTCAGGAACAAGGCCAGGCTGGACGATATCGTAGAGCGCTCCCTCCGGGGCGCGGCAATTTGGGACGAGGTAAAGGACAGGCTGAAAAAGAACGCCCTCGGCCTTTCGGGCGGCCAGCAGCAAAGGCTTTGCATAGCCCGCGCTCTCGCCGTGGAGCCGGAAGTGCTGCTCATGGACGAGCCCACCAGTGCCCTTGACCCCATTTCCACCTCCAAGATAGAGGAGCTTGCCATGCAGCTCAGAGAGAAATACACCATAGTCATAGTCACCCACAACATGCAGCAGGCAGTAAGGATTTCCGACAACACCGCCTTCTTCCTTCTGGGTGAGCTTATAGAATACGGCAACACTGAGCAGATATTTTCACAGCCCGGGAACAAAAAGACAGAAGATTATATTACGGGGAGGTTCGGTTAGAGATGAGAAGCCGTTTTGACGAGCAGCTTGCGCTGCTTAACAAAGAACTTATAGAGATGGGCGCACTGTGTGAGGAGGTTATAAAGCTGGCATCGGAAGCGCTTACCGAGCGCAGCGCAGCTCTGGCCGCCAAGGTAGCTCCGCTGGATTCCGAGATAGACCAGAAGGAGCGCACAATAGAGTCAATGTGCCTGAAGCTGCTGCTTCAGCAGCAGCCCGTGGCGAAGGATCTGAGACAGATATCCGCAGCGCTGAAAATGATAACCGATATGGAGCGCATAGGCGATCAGGCTGAGGACATCGCGGAGATAATCTCTTTCCTTGACGGCCGCCCCGCAGAAAATGACGACCTTATGAGGGAAATGGCCAAGGCGACTATTAAAATGGTGACAGAGAGCGTTGATGCATACGTAAAGCATGATATAATGTTGGCAGAAAAGGTCGTGGCATATGACGATACAGTTGACGATTACTTCGATCAGGTAAAGCGGCGGCTCATAACCAAGATAGCCGAAGAGCCTGCCGACGGCGAGTACGCCCTGGACCTTCTCATGATTGCGAAGTATTTCGAGCGCATAGGCGACCACGCGGTAAATATCGCCGAATGGGTGATATTCTCGGTAACAGGCGTTCACAAGGAGGTATAGCATGATCTGGTGCGTTGAAGATGACGCGAGCATCAGGGATATAGAGGTCTACGCCCTGCAATCCACAGGCCTGGAGGCCCGGGGCTTTGAGGACGGAACCTCATTTTGGGAAGCGCTGCAAAAGCAACGGCCCGAGCTGGTAGTGTTGGATGTTATGCTGCCCGGCATAGACGGCATAGAGCTTCTTCGCCGTATGAAATCCTCCCCTGAGCTTGACTCCATACCCGTGGTAATGGCTACCGCCAAAGGCACGGAGTACGATAAAATACAGGGGCTCGACCTGGGCGCGGATTACTATATCGCAAAGCCTTTCGGCGTAATGGAGCTGGTCTCCTGCGTAAAGGCCGTACTGCGCCGCTGTGCACCCAAGCAGGTAGAGCATCTCCTCAAGGCCAGCGGCCTCATAGTTAATCTTGACCAGCATACCGTCACCGCAGACGGCGAACGCGTTGCTCTCACCTTCAAGGAATTCGAGCTTTTGCGCCTGTTCCTCTCCCACCCCGGTATCGCCTTCACCCGTGATCAGCTGATGGAGGAAATATGGGGCACCGACTATCTTGGCGAAAGCAGGACGGTGGATATGCACATACGCACTCTGCGGCAGAAACTCGGCAAATACGGCGATATGATAGAAACGGTACGCAACGTGGGCTATCGGCTGGAGGTATCACAATGACAAAAAAGATATTCCACTCCATACTCCTCGTAGCAGGAGCGGTATTGCTTGCCAGCCTGTTTGTAATAACCGGCGCGCTGTATGAGTATTTCGGCATAATACAGAAAAAGCAGCTAAAAGACGAACTCGGCCTTGCGGCAGTATCAGTGGAACAGCAGGGCGATGACTTTTTAAAGCGGCTCTCCCCCGACCGATACCGCATTACATGGATAAACACCCAAGGCAGTGTTATATACGACACCCGTACGGACGCTGAAAGCCTTGAAAACCACGCCGACCGCACTGAGATAAAGCAGGCGCTTAAGGATGGCTACGGCGAAAGCATACGTTACTCCTCTACCCTTCTTGAAAAGACCATATACTGCGCCCAAAGGCTCACAGACGGCAGTGTGCTGCGCATATCCGTGAGCCGGGCCACAATAGGCGTGCTGATGCTGGGAATCCTCCAGCCCATTCTGATAGTGCTCATAGCAGCGCTGGTGCTGTCCGGCATGCTCGCAAAGCGCCTGTCAAAGCGCATAGTCGAGCCGCTGAACAGCCTGGATCTTGAGCATCCGCTGGATAACGATTCATATGAGGAACTGTCTCCTCTGCTCAACCGCATAAACAGGCAGCACAACCAGATAACCGCGCAAATGCGGGAGCTTAAAAAGCGCACCGACCAGTTCGCCCAGATAACAGCCAGTATGAACGAGGGCCTTGTACTTCTGGATAACCGCGGCTGCATACTCAGCATAAATCCCGCCGCCATTGAGATTTTCGGTGCGGAGCCCTCCTGCGTCGGTCAGGATTTCCTTTCTGTGGACCGCAGTCACGACATGAGTGTAGCAATACAGGCTGCGCTCAAGGACGGCCACAGCGAGATACACGCCGGACGCAAGGGCCTCATATATCAGTTCGATATAAGTCGCATAGCAGCGGATGGCGAAACGGCAGGCGTAGTCATACTGGCCTTCGATATAACGGAAAAAGAGACTGCCGAGCAGAACCGCCGCGAGTTCACCGCCAATGTTTCCCATGAGCTGAAGACCCCTTTACAGGGCATAATAGGCAGTGCGGAGCTGATAGAGAACGGCATGGTAAAACCGGAGGATATGTCCCGTTTTGTAGGACATATACGTTTGGAAGCACAGCGTCTCGTTACCTTGATAGGCGACATAATACGCCTTTCCCAGCTTGACGAAGGCGGCGATATGCCCCGTGAAAACGTCGACCTGCTCTCTGTCGCTTCGGCGGTAGCCGACGACCTGCTCCCGTCTGCCGATGGCCAGGGTATAAGCATCGCCGTCGAAGGTTCTCCCGCCAATGTATACGGCGTAAAGAGGCTGCTATATGAAATAGTATACAATCTCTGCGACAACGCCATAAAGTACAACAGGCAGGGCGGCAGCGTAAAGATAAGCACGGTAAGCGAGGGCGGCTTCTCCTCCGTCACCGTTTCCGATACCGGAATCGGCATCGCGCCCGAGTATCAGAACCGCATATTCGAGCGCTTCTTCAGGGTGGATAAGAGCCATTCCAAGTCTTCAGGCGGTACCGGGCTTGGCCTTTCCATAGTCAAGCACGCGGTGCAGTACCACCACGGCAAGATAGAGCTCACCAGCGCCCCGGGCAAGGGTACATCCATTACCGTCTCCTTCCCCGCCATACAGTGAGCACCATACGAAAACGGGCATCCGGTTCGCCGCCGGAAGCCCGTTTTTTTGTACATGGTATATTTAGCCTATGGTATCCTTTACTACGCGCTGGAAGTTGAGCCTTGCGATCTTCTCCATATCCTCCTGGCTCATGCCCATTCTCTCGAAGCAGGCGAAGAGATTCGGTATCTTGGAGCAGTTTTCAAGCCCCTTGGTGCAGGGGCTGCCCGTATCGGTCATCGTGCCCATGGTATCCGGGTTATCAATGAACTCGAAGAAGTCGAAGCCGCAGCCGACGTGGTCGATGCCCATGACGTCGATCATATGCGCCGCGTGCTCGGCAAGGCGCTCGACGGTTTGGTTCTTTGGGTCGTCATCTATGAAGATGTTGAACGCATTCAAGCCCACAACGCCGTTTATATCGCGTATGGCGCGAAGCTGATCGTCCGTAAGGTTGCGGAGCACGCCGCACATCGCACGGCTGTTGGAATGGGATGCGATGAAGGGCTTTTTCGTAATCTTGACGACATCCCAAAAGCCAGCATCATTAAGATGGGAAACGTCGAGCAGCATCCCCTTTTCCTGCATACGCCGGACGGTCTCCCTGCCGAGGTCTGTAAGACCGTAATCCTTGCCGGAGAGCGCGCCCGCGCCGAGGTCGTTTGCCTCGTTCCAGGTCAATATACCGTGGCGGCAGCCGAACTCATAATAGCGGTCGATCCAGGTAAGGTCCTTGCCCATCGCCGCCATGCCCTCTATGCCGATAAAGATATATATCTTGCCGTCGGCATTGGCCTTCATCATCTCGTCATAGCTATGGACGATGCGGAAAGACCTGCACTCGGCAGTCTCTGCCTTTATGGCAGCCATGATCTGCTCGGTACGCTTTACATAGTCCACGTCATACGGCGGGTCTACCCAAATAACAAAAATACTTCCTTCAACGCCGCCCTTGCGGAGACGCTCCAGATGGCAGCGATCAAATACGTTCGTCTCGCCATTGAGACGGCGAGTAGTCACATCACACCAGATATCAGAGTGTGCATCAAAATACATAGTTTTGCCTTCCGTAAAATTACCGGCGCAAATCTGTTTAAGAGATGCGCCGGAGTTATATTGTCGTTACAAAATAGCCGGCTTTGTCAGAAACTTATGCGGCGCCGAGGATAATGCCGACCAGCGTACCGGCGTAGTTGCCGATAACATAGCCGAGCACGCCCACCAGCATTGCGGGGCCAACCAGCCTCGTCCAGCCCTGGGATATCGCCATGCCGGCAGCGGTCGTCGGACCGCCGATATTGGCATTGGAGGCGATGATGGAATCCTCAAGGGAAGCCTTGAAGATCTTTGCCGCGCCGAAGCAGAAGAGCATATTCACGAGAACCATGATCGTGGTCAGCACGAGCAGCAGCGGGGACTTGGTAAGGACGGTCATGATGTTGGCGGGAACGCCTATGACGAACAGGAAGAGGTAAATGAGGTAAGTACCGATTTCCTGTGAGCCGTGCATCTTGGATACTGTCTTGGTGCAGAAGGTGGCAACTATCACGGATATGGTGGTTATCCATACATACTGGCTGCCGAAGAACTGACCTATGAAGTCAAGGAAGGGATTGCCGCCGATGCCGGAGAAAATACCGGAAATAATGCGGGATACCCAAACGACGACTATGGCATAAGCAAAGTTATACGCAATATCCTTGAGGGAGATGTCCTTGCGGCTCCAGAAAGCGGCAGCCTGAGTCTGCGAAACTTCCTTGGAGGCACCGGCCTCTACCTCAGCTATGTGAGGATGTGAAAAGTGCTTTCGGAAGAACTTTGAGCCGGCGCAGGCGATCAGAACGAAGAAATACGCGGCCATCAGCAGGTTATCCGCAACAGTAGCGGCAGCGGTGAGATCGTCACCGGCAGCATACTGAGAAGCCATTGCCGCAAAGTTTACGCCGCCGCCGATATAAGAGCCGGTCATCATGGAGGCTACCTTTGCAAGACCCTGCGCATCGCCAAAGGGTTCGCGCAGGAGATAATAGGCGAGGAACGCGCCGACGACAGTGCCGAGTGCGCCGATAAGGAACACGACCAGCATACGGCCGGTGTCCTTCCATACGCGGCTGAGGTTGCACTGCAGCAGCAGCAGGGGGATAGCCATAGGAACGACGATGCCCCATACAATATCGTCATACAGCGTGCAGTTCGTGGGTATAACGCCGAGGTTTGCGAGAACCATCGCCATTATCAGCGCGATTATGGCGCCGGAGACCTTGGAGGCCCACTGATACTTCTGCTCAAGGTGTATTGAAAGTGCAACACCTATACACATAACGCCCATCAAACCCCAGACGTTGTCCGCGGCAATCAGGGTATGTCCTAAAAGATTTTCAAATAGTGTCATTCTAAATAATTCCTCCGATTTCTTCGCCTAAAGCAATTGTTTTTAAGAAAGCTATTGATTGATGAAAATGCATATAACTTCGGCGGCGCCGGCCTGCCGCCGAAAAATCATTTCTATATTAGCACCTTTTATGTCGAAAATCAATAGCCTTTAAACCCCGCACGCCGAGAAATCTTTATATATATATTTTACAAATGCCTGCTTTTGAATTTTACATTGCAGAGTTACCATCTTATTATAAAGATTAGAAAAAGAAAGAAGGAATGATATGAACGAATTAAGGAACAAGAAGGGTTTTATATGCGATATGGACGGCGTCATTTACCACGGCAACAAGCTGCTGCCCGGCGTAAAGGAGTTCGTTGACTGGCTGTACAGGGAAAACAAGAACTTCCTCTTCCTCACCAACTCCTCCGAGCGCTCACCCAAGGAGCTTCAGCAAAAGCTCAAGCGCATGGGGCTTGATGTGGACGAGAGCCATTTCTATACAAGTGCGTTGGCGACCGCACGCTTCATAAGCTCCCAGTCGCCGGAAAGCAGCGCCTACGTAATAGGCGGCGCAGGCCTCATAATGGCTCTGCACGACGAAGGCATCACCATGAACGACGTTGACCCGGATTACGTTATAATCGGCGAGGGTAATACCTACAACTACGAGAACATCCTGAAGGCGGTACACCTGGTGATGAAGGGCGCAAAGCTCATCGGCACCAACAGCGACCTTACAGGCCCTTCTGAGAACGGGATAATCCCCGCATGCCGGGCAATGATCGCCCCTATCGAAATGGCCACCGGCCAGAACGCCTATTTCATAGGCAAACCCAACCCTCTTATGATGCGGACAGGCCTTAGGATACTGGGCGTACACTCAGAGGACGCGGTAATGATAGGCGACCGCATGGATACCGACATGATCGCGGGAATCGAGACTGGCCTTGACACCTGCCTCGTGCTCTCCGGCGTGACCGACCGCGCCGACATCAATAAGTTCCCCTACCGTCCGCGGCTGGTGTTAAACGGTGTAGGCGATATACCTGACAAGCCAAATGAAATAGTGTGAATGCCTCCAAACAGCGAAGGATATCCTTTATCATCTTCAGCATAGGTAAGCTGAAGCCGCTTTAAGCCGACTTTTTCATGCACCCGATCGTCCTTTGCTATTTTTCTTATGATTCAGTCACTTGAGCTTTTGAATTTTTGAGATTTCGGCAATCACGATTAGCTGCATACCCTTTTCCAAGGAAAGCGTCGGCTCTATCGTTGTCAAAAAGATATTTCCTTTTCGGGCTGCTACCACATTGATACCATACTTTTTCCTGAGATTCAATTCAATAAGCGTTTTTCCAATCCATTCTGTTTTCACATCCATTTCGATCATGGATATTTCTTTCGACAACTCAATCATCTCTGAAAATCCTGACGTAATCAGGTTTCTGCCAAGTCTTATGCCCGACTCTCTTTCGGGAAATACAACTCTGTCGGCACCGACACGCTTTAGTATCTTTTCTTGCATTTCACTCGCACACTTCGCAATCACGGTTTCAACACCCGCTTCTTTGCATAGCGTTACTGCCATTACACTGGCTTCCAAATTATTTGCCATGGATACTATTACGATATCCATATTGAAAATACCCAGCCTTTTTATCACCTCTGCTTCTGTAATATCAGCACACTTACAAACAGGAATCGTTTCAACGGCATTATCGACAATATCCTGATCAATATCAACTCCCAGCACCTCAGCGCCATTTTTTACAAGCTCCTCGGCAACAGCTTTTCCATATCGGCCCAGGCCAAATACTGCATATGTCTTATTGATACTCATCACAAAATCCTCCGTTTATCCTACACTGATTTCTTCGATTGGGTTCCTGATAATATTTGGGTTTTCTTTTTTACGATTAAATGCGACAGCGAGGGATATCGGCCCTACTCTTCCGAGATACATTGTAATAATAACGATAAGTTTTCCGATATCGTTGAGCGTGGTCGTCAAATTTCTTGTAAGCCCAACAGTGGCGGTTGCACTCGCCGCTTCATAAGCGATATCCAATAAATCGGCATCCATTGTTGCAGACAGCAAAACAGTTGAAACAAACATAATAGCGAAAGACATACAGGTAACGGCAACTGCCTTACCGACAGCTTGCTTTGCCAGGCGTCTTCCAAACAGTTCTGTATCTTTTTTGTTACAAATCGATGCCCACGCTGACGCAATAATAACTGCAAAGGTAACGGTTTTAATTCCGCCGGCTGTACCGACAGGAGAGCCGCCTATAAACATTAGCAGCAGACAAACCACAGCGGTCGCATTCGTAAGATTTTCTTGCGGTAGCGTTGCAAACCCCGCAGTTCTAGTTGTAACAGATTGAAAGAATGATACTTCTATTTTTTGAAGTAATGTGTAATCCTTTAGGGTTTGCGGATTATCATATTCCAAAACAAAAACAAGAATTGCGCCCACTATAATCAAGAGAAGAGTTGATATAATTGCAATTTTGCTGTGTAAAGTCAGATTTCCAAAAATCTTCCTTTTATTTTGTCTAATGTTTTTTATTACCCGAATTATATCCCACCAAACGATATAGCCGATACCACCTATAACGATTAACAAACAGGTAACAGTATTGACCATAGGATTAAGGGCATAGTCACAAAGACTGTTTTCGGCAATGATATCAATACCGGCATTGCAGAAGGCCGAGACCGAAGTAAATATTGAAATCCATATTCCTTTTGGACCGAAATCCGGGATAAACACTGTCATATATAGAAGAGCACCGATTCCTTCTATGACAAGTGTTCCGATAACAACTTTTTTTACAAAGCGGACAAGTCCTGACAAGGAATTCAAATTGAACGCATCCTGTAATAATAACCTATCATTTATCCCCATTTTCTTATGTAATAAAATCATCAGTCCAGACATAATAGTTACGACACCGAGTCCGCCAATCTGGATTAGCAAAAGAATTACAACCTGCCCAAAGACACTCCATGACGAAACAGTGGGTATAACAACTAACCCTGTAACGCAGGTAGCGGTCGTTGCAGTAAACAAGGCATCCCAAAAAGAAGCTGCATTACCATGCGCCGAGCTTATCGGTAATGACAGGAAAAATGTGCCTGTTAAAATCGTAAGCAGGAAGCCGATCATTATTACATGTGTTGTTGTTAATGAGAATCTTTTTTTCATAATCGCACCAATTAATTTATGTAGCCGTCTTCTCCGCGTTGGTCAAGTCCAGCTCGTCCAGATTCAAACCACCCTCAATATGATGCTTGGCATTATGTTTGGATAATAAACATACCGTCTCCACATGATAAGTCCACGGGAACATATCCACCGGCTGTATCTTTTCCACACAGTAGCCCATGTCCACAAGCATGCGGCAGTCACGTGCAAGTGTAGCAGGGTTGCAGGAAATATAAACTATCCTGCTTACGCCGCTTTGGGCGAGAGCCTTCAGCACTGCCTCATCGCAGCCCTTGCGGGGCGGATCTATTACGGCACAATCCAGCTTTGTGCCGCCGGATACCAACCTTGGTAGCACATCCTCGGCGTTGCCGCATATAAACTTTGCGTTGGCTATGCCGTTTTCGGAGGCGCTGCGGTTTGCATCGGATATAGCCTCCGGCACGCACTCTATGCCGATTACTTCTTTGGCGTGTTCAGCCAGCATAAGGGTTATGGTACCTATGCCGCAGTAAACGTCCGCCACACGTTCACCGCCATTCAGATCGAGGAAATCCAGCGCGTAGCTGTACAGTACCTCTGTCTGAACCGGGTTGACCTGCAAAAACGAAGGCATGGACACTTGGAAGCTGTGGCCGCAGACTGTGACGGGCAGTCTTTCGTTGCCCCATAGAGTAGTAAATCTATTGCCAAGTATGATGTTCGTGTCGGCTTTATTGAGATTGTGTACTACTCCGATAAGGTGTGGTATGCTTGCTCTGAGCATTTCTACAAGCTCAATATCGTGTGGCAGCTTGCCGGCGGTGACGACCATCACTATCACGCCGCTGCTGGATTCACGCACCATGCAGTGTCGCAGCAGGCCGCAGCGTTTCTGTTCATCATATGGCGTAATGTTATACTCCCGCGCCCAATCGGTGACTACCCGCACCGCCGCCATAATATTCTCAGATTGTATGGGGCAGTCTGCTATAGGCACTATGCGGTGGCTGCGGGGTGAAAAAAAGCCGGGCACTATGCAGTGGTTTTCGTCATAACCATATGGGAAGCTGCCCTTGTTGCGATACCGGTCCGGGTGTTCCATGCCGTGACAGGGCTGTACATTTATCTCGCTTCCATCAAACCTGCCGAGACGGATAAATGCGTCCCTCACCTGCTTTGTCTTGGCGGCCAGCTGCGCCGCATAGCTCATGTGCCGCATGGAGCAGCCGCCGCAGCGGGGATATGCCGGGCAATCCTGCTGAGCCCTATCCTTCGACGGTTCCATCACCTCTGTAAGCTTTGCCACGCCGTAGCCCGAGGTAGTCTTTATTACGTGGGCGCGTATCTTTTCGCCGGGCAGAGCCAGGGGCACGAATACCGTATAGCCGTCTACCCTGCCTATGCCCTGCCCCTCAGAACCCAGAGCATCTATGGTAAATTCTATATCGTCGTTTTTTTCTATCGGAATTTCACGCATCATTTAAGCTTTACATTCTCCTCGCCAAGCATTTCATTCATTATGGCCATAAAGGCAGGCGACGGGTTAATGGACATGCCCCTGTCAGCCTGCATTGCCTTCTTCGTGGCTGCGTCTACCAGTATTACCGTTACATTGCCGGGGTAACGCCTGAGCATGGTCTGTATTCGCTCCACCATTGCAGAATCATTCATGTCCAGCCTGAGATACAGCCTGCCGGAGGCGCCTGTCCTTTCCAGCGGAAATATATCGTCCACCAGCACGGTATTGTTCTGATCCTCGCGCATGTTTAGCTTGCCGGATACTATCACCTTATTATCCATGATGAGCTTATTGCTGCAGCGGTTGAATACCGTCGGGAATGCGGCAAGCTCTATGGTACCGGTAAGATCCTCTATAACAGCATATGCCATGAGGCCGTTGCCGCTCTTTACAGGCTTTGTGCGCACGGAGGTTATTATGCCGCCAAGACGTACCTTCTGGTTGTCTGTATATTTTCCCGAACCGTCCGAGGCTGAAAGCTCGCTGCACGATGCAAGCTTATTTAGCTCGTCCGCATATTCCAGCAGCGGGTGGCCGCTTATGTATATGCCCATTACCTCCCGTTCCATGGAAAGCAGTGTGTTCTTGTCGAATTCCTGTATATCGGGCAGGGGTATTGCCGCGTCTGCCGCAATATCGTCTGCCCCAGCCATGTCGAAAAGGGACATCTGCCCGGTAGCCCGCTGCTTTCTGTCATTACCCGCGGCGGACATTGCCTGATCGTATATGGCGAGAAGCTGAGCGCGCCGTACATTCATGCTGTCAAAGCAGCCCGCTTTTATGAGACCCTCGACTATGCGCTTGTTCAGCTGGTCGCCCCTGCGTATAAAATCAAAAAAGTCCTTAAACGGGCCGTTCTGCTCGCGCTCCGCGGCTATTTGGCCGGTTATGCTCTCGCTTACATTCTTTATTGCGGCAAAGCCGAAGCGTATGCTGCCGTTTTCCACCGAAAATTTGGCCATGCTGCTGTTTACATCCGGCGGCAGCACCTTTATTCTCCGCTGGCGGCAGTAGTTAACATACTCGGATATCTTGCCCATGTCCTTGCCTATGAAGCTGTTCATCTGGGCTGTCATGAACTCCACCGGGTAGTATTTTTTGAGATACGCCGTTCGGTATGCCAGCACTGCGTATGCGGCAGCGTGGGACTTGTTAAAGGCATAGGACGCAAAGTCCATCATCTCGTCGAATATGCGGTTTGCGGTGTCACGGTCAACTCCGTTTCGCACCGCGCCCGGTACGACCACCTTGCCGTCTTGGACTATGCCGTTTATGAAGTACTCCCGTTCCTTAGCCATCACCTCGTGCTTTTTCTTGGCCATAGCTCTTCGCACGAGATCGCTCCTGCCCCAGGAATAGCCCGCAAGGTCGCGCACTATCTGCATTACCTGCTCCTGGTATACCATACAACCGTAGGTCTTTTCCAATATGGGCTTAAGCTTTTCGTGGGTGTACTTGATATTTTTTCTGTCGTTTCTGGCGGCGATATAACGGGGTATCTGCTCCATGGGGCCGGGGCGGAAAAGGGAAATACCCGCAATTATATCTTCAAAGCAGTCGGGCTGAAGCTGCATCATGAACTGACGCATGCCGTTGGACTCCAACTGGAACACGCCGTCCGTATCCCCCTCGGATATCATCCTGAATATGGCCGGGTCATCGTTTTCCATGCGTTCAAGGTCGGGTACTTCCTTGCCCTGCTGCCTTATGAAGTCAAGCGTATCCTTTATAACCGTCAGGTTGCGCAGGCCCAAAAAGTCCATCTTAAGAAGGCCCAGCTCCTCTACCGTATCCTTGGTGAACTGGGTGGTTATGGCGTCCTCGTTGCGCTGTAAGGGAACGTATTCAACGGTGGGCTGAGCGCATATAACCACGCCTGCCGCGTGCGTTGAAGCATGCCGGGGAAGTCCCTCAAGCTTCAATGAGAGGTCAATGAGCTTCTTTACCATCGGGTCGCTGTCGTAGAGGGATTTAAGCTCAACCGAAAGCTCTAACGCCTTTGTAAGCGTCATGCCGAGGGCGTTGGGTATGAGCTTCGCTATCCTGTCCACCTCGGCGTATGACATATCCAGCGCGCGGCCTACGTCCCGCACCGCGAGGCGGGCCGCCATGGAGCCGAATGTGATTATCTGGCATACGTGATCCGCTCCGTATTTGCGAGTGACATAGTCTATAACCTCCTGCCTGCGCTCTATGCAGAAGTCTATATCGAAATCCGGCATGGATATGCGTTCGGGATTGAGGAACCGCTCGAATATCAGATCATATTTTATGGGATCCGTATCCGTTATGCCCATGGCATATGCCGCAAGGCTGCCTGCGCCGCTGCCGCGTCCGGGGCCTACGAATATGCCGTTTTCATGGGCAAAGTTTACGAAGTCCCACACTATCAGGAAATAGTCCACGAAGCCCATCTGAGCTATCACGCTTATCTCGTATTCCAGCCTGTCCTTCACCTCACGCGTGGCGTCAGGCATTTTTCGATTAAGGCCCTCATGGCATATCTTTGTAAGGTATTCGAGGTTAGTAAAGCCGCTGGGCGCGGTAAAGCCAGGCAGGTGCTGCTCTCCGAATTTTATCTCAACGCTGCACTTGTCCGCTATCTCTTTTGTAGTCTCAAATGCCTCCGGATATTCCGGTAGCATGGCCCTGAGTTCGTCCTCCGACTTGAGATAAAACTCATCGGCGGACATCTTCATGCGGTTTCCGTCGGTGACCACGCGGTTTGTCTGTATGCAAAGCAGGACGTCCTGGCTTTCGGCGTCCTCTTTTTTGACGTAGTGTATATCGTTGGTTGCGACGTATTTTATGTCAAGCTCCTTCGCGAGCTTTACAAGCTGTGGAAGCACCTCCAGCTGCTCCGGTATGCCGTGGTTCTGTATCTCTATGTAGAAGTCATCGCCGAATATCCCCTTTAGTCGCCCTGCAAGCGCCTTTGCGTCCTCATACCGGCGCTGCAGGAGCAGCTGAGGTATGTCGCCCGCAAGGCATGCGGAAAGGCATACGAGTCCCTCATGATATTGCTCCAGCAAATCATAATCTATGCGGGGTTTGTAGTAGAAGCCGTCCACGAATGCAATGGTGGAAAGCTTCATGAGATTCTTATAGCCCTGTTCGTTCTTTGAAAGAAGTATAAGGTGGGCGTTTTCACGCATTCCGCTCTTTTCGAGATGGGAGCGGGGCGCCACATAGGCTTCCATGCCGAGTATAGGCTTTATGCCGTTCTTTTTGCACTCCTTATAGAAGTCTATAACGCCGTACATGGCTCCGTGGTCGGTTATGGCAAGGGAATCCATACCAAGCTCCTTCGCCCTGGCCACAAGCTCGTTTATGCGGGCCGCGCCGTCCAGTAGGCTGTACTGGGTATGTACGTGCAAATGTGTGAATCCGCTCATCAGTTATCTCCTATTTGTCCTTGAGCTCCTGCGCTATAGTTGAAAGCTTGGCTAACCTGTGGTTAAGGCCGGATTTGCTTATCTCGGCCATTTCCGCAAGGTCGGATAATGTGGCCTCCGGGTTGTTTATGCGAAGCTCTGCCGCTCCCCTGAGCTTTGGCGGCAGGCTGTCCAGGCCGGCATTGAGCCGTATGAACTCAATATCCAAAAGCTGCTGCGCCGCTGCCGCTGCCGCCTTGTTCATATTGGCGTCCTCAAAGTTCTGTTGGCGGTTTATATGGTTGCTTACGCTGCGCATTACCCGCGCCTCCTCAAAGGCCATGGTGCTGTTCATGGCGCCTATTAGGGTTATGAAGTCGGAAACCAGCTCCCCATCCTTGAGATATACTATATAGCTGGATTTTCTCGGCAAGAACTTTGCGCTTATGCCAAGGCCCGCCATTATGTCGCACAGTGTCGCTGCAAACTTTTCGTATCTGCACACGAGCTCCAAATGGTATCCCTTATTAGGATCGCTCACCGAGCCTGCGCCCAGAAACACACCTCTCAAAAACGCCTTTGCCTTGCTTTCGTCATCGGTAAGTCGCGGCGGTATGTATCCCAGCTCAAAATCCTCGTCGCCGTCTACCCCGTATCCCGCGTCGTTCAGAAGATTCCTCACGCCATCGCCAGTGAACTTCACTACGTTGCTCACCGCATTGAGCCTCTCCTTTTCACTTATGGAGGTTTCGGCGGTGACGCTGTAAAGCTCCCGGCCGAGGCGTACCGTAAGCGCCGCGACGCTGCTGTTTTCGGTTATATATTGCAGGCCTATGCCGCCACGCCCCAGCGTCATGGAGCCGGCCGCATGGGTTATTCCGCAAAGCAGGGAGCGTTTCTCTTCTGTGCTTCCCAGTTTGCAGCTTTCCACAAGCTCATCTTTTGTCTGAGATGAAAAGGACATATTAGCTCTTGTCTCCTGTACGTTCCTTTATATCGCTGCCCTCTATGGTAAGATCCCGGTGCGTAAGCACTGCGTTATATCTGCCCTTTATCCTGTTGTAAAGTTCCTCTGCCGCGCATACAGAACGATGCCTGCCCCCTGTGCAGCCGAACGCTACCACCAGCCGCCGCTTGTCCTGCTCTATAAAGCGTGGTATCAGCCTGTACAGCATGCTTTCGATGTTGTCCATAAATTCCCGCACGTCCTTATCCGCCATCACGTAATCCCGTATCGCTTTATCTTTGCCACATAACGGCCTCAGCTCTTTGTCATAATAGGGGTTTGATGAAAATCGCATGTCCAGGACGATATCCGCCTCAAAAGGCACGCCCCGCTTATAGCCAAAGCTCATCACTCTTAGCATAAAGCCGGTGCTGCCCATATTCAGCTCGCGTTCCAGCACCGTACTCAGCTCCAGAGGGCGCATATTGGTAGTGTCTATTATTACGCTTGCCCTATCCCTGAGTTCTGCAAGCATCTCACGCTCCATACGTATGCCTGCCGCTATATCATCTGAAAGGGGGTGGCGGCGTCGCGTCTCGTTATACCGCCGTTCAAGTATCTCATCGCGGCAATCAAGGAATACTATTCTGTAATCCACTCCTGCCTCGTCCAGCCGGCCGAGTGTGTTTTTCATGTTCAGCCTGAATATGCGCTCACGGCTGTCCATTACTACCGCCGCCTTTTCTACAGGCGGCGTAGCCCTCTTGCAGAGCTCCACAAGGGCCACACACATTTCGCAGGGCAGGTTGTCCACGCAGAAATAGCCCGAATCCTCGAACTTTTTCAGGGCCTGCGTCTTGCCCGCTCCGGACATGCCGGTAAGAATTATAAGCTGCATAGGCTTTACCTTCCGATGAACTTTACTTCCGTCTCCAGCGTAACGCCGCTGTTTTCGTATACCCTTTCCTGTACCAGCTCGATAAGCCTTTTCACGTCCTCACTGGTAGCGCCGCCCTTGTTTATGATGAATCCCGCATGCAGTGTGCTTACCTCGGCGCCCCCTACGCTCACTCCCTTGAGGTCCGCCTGTTCGATAAGTGCGCCTGCATAGTAGCCTGCCGGGCGCTTAAAGGTGCTGCCTGCGCTGGGGTATGTCAGCGGCTGCTTTGCCCTTCTGCGCTCAGAGTAATCCTTCATGCGCTCCTTCGTCATGCCGTCATCAGGCGAAAGGCTGAATTCTGCGCTCAGGACTATCCTCTCAGGCGCCGCAAACCGGCTGAACCTGTAGCCAAGGTCGCTATCCTCAGGCTCAACGGAGCATACCGCCCCATCTTCTATGTATTCTACCTTTGTGAGCACCTGCTTTATTTCGCCGCCGTATGCGCCCGCGTTCATAGCCACCGCGCCGCCAACGGTTCCCGGTATGCCCGCCGCCCATTCAAGACCCATCAGGCCATGTTCGACTGAATCCTTTGCCGCCGCGCTTATCAGCGTGCCAGCGCGCGCCTTCAGCTTGTTTCCGCTGTACTCAATGCCCGAAAAGTCTCCGGCAATGCGTATTACAAGGCCTTCTATGCCGCTGTCGCTTACCAGAAGGTTGGAGCCGTTGCCTATTATCATATACGGCACGTCAAGCTCTTTCGCCTTTTTTATGCCATATTCAAGCTGTTCTCTGTCTGATGGCATAAACAGCAGATCAGCAGGTCCGCCTATACGGAATGACGTATACTCCGCCATAGGTGCGTTTGCTTTTATCTTATATATCTCAAGCTCCTTCGCGAGCCTTACCAGGTTCTCTTTATCGTACTTCATGGTTCCTCCAGCCGATACATATGCATATTATATTTTACTTTATACCAGCCCCTTGCACAAGTTCCATAAGTCTCAAATCCAGATCCTTTTTTGCATTTTCATCGCCGGAAAGCGCCTTCTCGGCGCTCTGACAAAGCTGATCCTCATATGCCGCGTACAAAAAGCACTGCGGCACTGCCAGTTTGCTGCTATTTTCGTATATTGCGCTGACCGCGGGCGTTTCGCTTTCCAGCTGAGCCTTTGCAGCTACCGCAGGTATAAGGCCCAGTTCCATCAGGCTTTGCTGTTTATCCTCAGATAAAACATACTGCATGAATTCCAGTATATAATTACGCATTTCTTCCTCTGCGCCGCTGCCAATGCCCAGGTACTGCACAAGATTTGTATAATTCGTGCAAGAAAACGCTTCAAACGGGAATCCCTTGCCGGATTGTACTTTCCGCGCCATGTCGCCGGCTGTTCTGGCGTCAATAAATGCTGCCCAGCTTTTCTCCTCAGAAAAGTCCTCCTCGTCCCCAAGCTCACCCTTGGCGCCGTATATGCACGCTATAATCTCATCTCCGGACGCCTTCGCCTCGCCTGACCTTATCATTCCGCAGAGCATATCCATATCCAGCCCTTTTTCCTGTATTATTCGTGAATTCACAGCCAGCACATATCCAGATGCGGCGTAAGGCAACCCATACACGCCGCCGTGATACCGGCAGGAATCCGCCATATTGCCCCGCATTTCCGGCATTGTCATATCTATGGGCTGAAGCTCCTCTATATACTCCCAGCCAAGTGGAAACGAATACATATCCGCCTTCTCGCCCCGCTCCCGCCGCGCCTCATAATCTGAGAATGTCATGCTTTCCACCTCGAAATACACTCCCTTGTGCTTCTTTTCGAGGGTCGCAGCGGCCTTTTCCAGCCACGCTCCCATGCTTCCCTGATAAGATTTGAAGCCCACTATATGCCACAGGCTTATTATGCCCTGATAGCTCTCGGTGCTCTGCTGCCGGTACTGCTGTGTAAGGTTCCGCCTGTGGGCGACTATATATCCCGGCGAAAGCACCATAAATGCGATAATTGCCAACGTCATTGCGGCGCATATTATCTTATCTCTGCTCTGCATATACAAATACCCCCTTATGATAAGCATATGCGGTCAGAGGAGAAAAAAAGAGCTCTGAATTTCTTCAGAGCCCTTAGCAAATATATCGTCCGGAAAATCATTACCGTGCAAACGCCCCTGACACGGCAATTATAAGACATAAGTTCGGTTTGTATTTTTGGAGGAAAAAACAATGAAGAAATCCTGTTTTATCCCGGACGACCGAATATATTCGCTTTATGCTATTATACTATCACTACATATTGTATTATGCAACACTATTTTTCCCAATAAATCAAGTGTTTACAGTTTAGTCGCATTTGCCATCGAAAACGGGGGTATATTCCCGCTTTGCAGAGTCCATTTTCTGTATGAACGCGTTTTCCAGGCCCAGTGAGAGGCAGTAGTCTACTGCCCTTTCATATTCCCGCCTGAGCAGCTTCCTGTTAAGAGGCGGCATCTTCTCCGCCTTATAGCAGGGCACATACTGGCTCATAAGTGAAATCGTTATATTCTTGGGGAAGTTTTCCGCTATGTATTTCAGCACCCGCCGCGTTTCGTCAACGGAACCCGGCAGCACAAGGTGACGTATTATTACGCCCTTATTGGCCAAGCCATCGCCGTCCAGCTCCAGCAGGCCTGTCTGGCGGAACATCTCCTGTACCGCCGGGGCAGCATATTCAAAGTAATTTTCCGTGCCGGAGTATTTCTTTGATACAGCTCCGCTTACATACTTAAGGTCCGGCAGGTATATATCCACCAGTCCATCCAGCATGCGCAGAGCTTCAAGCGTTTCGTAGCTGTTGGTATTGTACACGACGGGTATGCTTAACCCCCTGTTTTTTGCCGCCCGTATGGCGTCCGCCAGCACAGGCACGAATGGCGCGGGTGATACGAGGTTAACGTTGTGAGCGCCCTTGCCCTGGAGGCGCAGCATGAGCTCGGCTATGCCCTCCGCATCGTACATCTTTCCTACGCTGCCGTTGCTGATATCGTAGTTCTGGCAGAACACGCACTTTAGATTGCAGCCGCAGAAGAATATTGCGCCGGAACCGCGCTTGCCGCTGATACACGGCTCCTCCCACATATGCAGCGCCGCCTTTGCCACATACGGAAAACAGGGCGCGTTGCACGCGCCCCTTTGTATATTTCTGTCTACGCCGCATTTACGCGGGCAAAGCACACAGCCTTCCTGCATCACTGCCGCTCCTTCTGATCTCCGGATTTCTTCTGTTCACCGGCTTCCTTCGGTTCCTTGCGTTTTTTTATCTTGACCTCCGGAAACTTCAGCTTTTTCTCTTTTTCTTCCGGCGGACAATGGACTATCTCGTAATCCGCGTCGTATACGCCGTCCTCATCGGGAGCCTTTTCGGCAGGCTTTTCCTTCTTATCCCTGTCCTTTTCGCAGCGTGACTCCTTAGCCGGTCCCAGTTCTATGGCGTTGGAAACGTATTTCTTTACGGTAAAGGTAAATATGGTTCCTTTGCCCAGCTCGCTTGCCACGGTAATGTTCTCATCGAGCTTTTCCATGATGTACTTGGCTATGGAAAGTCCCAGACCGGTGCCGCCCTCTCCCCGGGATTTATCCACCTTATAGAACCTCTCGAAAATATGGGGCAGATCTTTTTCCGGTATTCCGCAGCCGTCGTCCTGCACGCTGATTATGAGCCGTTCGCCGGAGCGGAGCTTTATCTTTATGCTGCCGCCTTCAGGGGTATAGCGCATGGCGTTATCTATAAGGATTACCAGCACCTGTTCTATCCTGTCCGGATCAGTCAGACCATCTACCGTGTGATCACAGTCCACATCGAGCGTTATGCCCTTACTCTGGGCCGTAGAGGCGTACCCCATTGCCACATCGTTTATAAGCTCTTCAAGGTTGACCCTTGAAAGCTCCATATATTCCGTGCCTGCCTGAAGCCTGCTGAGCGTAAGCATATCGGTAATAAGGCGGGACAGTCGCATCACTTCATGCAGCATTATCTTATAGTACCGCTGCTTGTCCTCTTCGCTCTTGACCATGCCGTCCGCAAGGGGCTCAAGCAGGCCCCGTACCGCCGTAAGAGGCGTGCGCAGCTCGTGTGATATATTGGCCACGTATTCACGGCGCATACGCTCCGTGCGCTCCATTTCAGTCATATCCTTGAACAGGCCGACGACACCGGTGCGCACTCCCTCCTCCGTATTCACCGGGGATACGCTTATCCAGAGCACCTTATCGCCCGACATGGGGTAGGTTATTACCTGAGATTCACCTGTATGGAATACCTCCTGGAACGTCTTCCAGACCATAGGATCCTTTATCAGATCCTCAGTCTTTTCCACATTGACTACGCCGAACATGCGCATGAGCGCTGCGTTGTAATGCGTTAGCTCGCCGCTGCCGTCAATTGCCGCAACGCCGTCCGAAAGGCTTTGCAGCACCTGATCCAGCTGCCCCTTTTCCATGCGCAGCTGATATATAGTACCGGATATATTTTCGCAGAGCGTGTTCAGCGCCCGGGCGAGAAGGCCGATCTCGCCGTCCTCGTTTTCATTTGCCCTTATGTCGAAATTGCCCTTTGACATCTCTATGGCGACCTCGGACATCTTGTGAAGCGGATCGGTATACAGGCTGAAGCGCCAGCTCATGAGCAGCAGCATTATGAGAACTCCCGCCAGCAGCGCCGTGTATATCAGCACACGCATCGGGCGCATGTTCTCGCTTACTATTCGGACAGGCTGAAATATCAGCACGCCGCCATATATATTGCCGCTGTCGTCGGTTATCGGCACGCCCGCGGACAGGGTATCGCCTATGCCCTTTATTGCAAGGGACTCGCTTTTTACCGTATCTCCGGAGATTATTTTATCCATAGTATCGGACAGCGTCGAATATACTTCCTGCTCATCATCGCCATTCGGCATATTAGCGGCAAGTATTATTTCCTTGTCCTTACTGAATACCAGAGTAGTGGAATCCGATGCTTCCACATATGACTGGGCAATGCGCAAAAATGCCTCGCGGCTTATATGGCCGTAGCCCAATTCGCGCACAAGGTCCGCGACGGTGCCCGCCTTAGGCACCATCTCCTCCAGCGTGATGTTCTCGTATATTTTTATTCCTACTACCCCGCAGCCCAGCGCCATGGCTATGGTGGTGAGCATCATCACCATTACCATGACTATAAGCAGCCGCCGGAAGAATACGCTCTTCATTATTTTCCGTCCTCTACCTCAAACTTGTAGCCGACGCCGTATATGGTCTTTATGCTCCAGTTGAGGCCGGTATTGTCCAGCTTTGCGCGTATGCGCTTTATGTGGGTATCCACCGTCCTCGTTTCGCCCGCAAAGTCATAGCCCCATACGCGGTTAAGGAGCTGCTCGCGAGTGAATACCTGGCCTGGATTTGAAGCCAGCATGTAGAGTATTTCTATCTCTTTTGGTGTACAGATTATATTTTTGCCCCTCAAGGTAACAGTATAGCTCTTTATATCTATGGTAAGCTCCTGATGGGTAACGCAGCCGTCATCGTGGGATTGCTGCTGCTCGGTCGTGCGGCGCAGCACCGCCTTTATGCGGGCAACTACCTCACGGGGACTGAAGGGTTTTACGATATAATCGTCGGCGCCCAGCTCGAGGCCCAATATGCGGTCTATCTCTTCGCCTTTTGCGGTAAGCATTATCACGGGTACGCGAGAGGTCTTGCGTATCTCGCGGCACACGTCAAGACCGGACATCTCCGGCATCATGATATCCAGCACACAGAGCGCTATGTCGCTATCCAGCGCGTCTACTGCGGCCTTGCCATCGTAAACGTCCACCACCTCAAAGCCTTCGGATTTAAGATATATTCCAAGTGATTCGTGTACGACCTTGTCGTCATCAGCTATAAGTATCTTGTTCGCGCTCATGGTCAAATAAACCTCCGATGTTAATAATACATTAAGACGATTATAGCATAATATTGCCCGCTTTCATATTCACAGGCGGGCAATTTCACACATTTTTTATTGGCTATTGTCGGGTTTTACCGTAGAAAGGGTGAATGTGAAGGTAACCGTCCCATTCTCGCTCTTTACCCATATCCGTTCACCTAAAAGTTCAAGAACTTCATTAACAATAGAAAGGCCAAGACCGGTTCCCTGCCCTGCGTGGGCTTTATCCGCCTTATAGAACCTCTCGAACACGTGGTCTATGTCCTCGTCCGCGATGCTGCCCGGGTTGCTCACGCTTATGTAAAGGCTGTCCCCCTTTTTCTCGGCGGAGAACCGCAGCGTACCGCTGTATCCGTACTTTATAGCATTGTCAGTCAATGCCACAAGTACCTGCTCAGCCCTGTCCGGGTTGGTGTATACCTTGTATGGCTCCCCTATGTCTATCTCCACATTAAGTCCTTTTTCCCTTGCGGCAGAAACGTACCTGTCAGCTACATCCTCTATGAGCTCATTTATGCTTATGAACTGCTTTTTAAAGGCAATAGTTCCGGATTGCAGCCGGCTCAGCTCCAGAAGGTCGTCAATGAGTCGCGAAAGCCGCATGGATTCCCGCAGTATATAGCCGTAATATCTGGCTTTATCCTCGTCCTTCTTTACCAGGCCGTCGTTGAGGGCGTCCGCAAGCCCCCGAATGGAGGCTATGGGCGTGCGCAGCTCGTGAGATACGTTGGCCACGTACTCAGTGCGGGTCTGCTCCAACCGGCTCGCCTCGGTGATATCGCGTATCAGCATTACGGCCCCCTCACCCCTGCCGCCATCGGTCAACGGCGTTATGGCTACGCGCAGTATCCGATCTCTGACCTTCAGTTCTTTTGATACAGTCTCCCCGCCGAGGACACAGCCTATATCCTCCGCCGCCTGCCTATACGCCGGCAGTGCCGTTATGTCATCTGCATAGCTGTCGCCAAGCAGTCTCAATGCCGCTGAATTGGTCTTGATTATCTTTCCTTCGGCATCTATTGCGATTATACCCTCTCCTATACCGTTTATCACGGCGTGTAATCGGTTTTTCTCCAGCGTAAGGTCGCTTATGGTAGCTGAAAGAGCCGCAGACAAATGATTGAGGGACCTGCCCAGCTGCACCAGCTCGTCCGTGCCCTCCTCCTCCGCCTTTGCGGTAAAGTTGCCGCCCGCCATGGCATTGGCGGTCACGTTCATCTGACGTATGGGCCGCACTATGCTCCTCGAGCCAAGATACGCGGGCAGGATCATTATAAGGCTGGAGGCGATCATGCTTATTATCAGAGCATATATGAGGCTTCCCATGGCAGCGTTCAGTTCATTGAGCGGCTTTACAAGAAATAACGCACCTATGACGTTGCCGAAACGGCTCACCACCGGCTCGCCTATTAAAACGCCCGCGTGGTTCTTGGTGTTGGGCGAGTATACGGTTTCCCCCTTCAGCACGTTTTGCAGAAGGCCGGATATTGCGTCCTTATTAACAGTGCTGTCTTCACTTGCGGGATATGCGAACAGATCGCCGCATGCGTCGTATGCGTACATCGAAGCGTCCCATACCTTAAAGCCGCGGCCTATGGAGCGCTCATAGGTTTCCTTTGTGATCAGGCCCTGAAGATATTCCGCCGTGATATTCGCCAGATATTCAGCACGCGGCCTAAGCTCCTTCGCCTTTATTCCGCTGAATACCCTGCCGCCAGAATAGTAAAACGCCGCCGTGGTCAGCACAGCGCTGAGCAATACAGAGAGCAGTATTATTACCACTATGCGCCGGAGTATGGTATCCTTGAACACTGTCAGCAGACCTCGAACTTATAGCCCACGCCGTAGACTGTCTTGATGCTCCAGGGAAGCTCCTCATCGGGCAGCTTCTGGCGTATGCGCTTTATCTGGGTATCCACCGCGCGCGTATCCCCAAAGAAATCATAGCCCCATACTTTGGACAGAATATGCTCTCTGTCGAATACTCTCCCGGGATTAGACGCAAGGAGGTAGAGTATCTCGACCTCCTTTGGCGTAAAGGGTATGCTTTCGCCGTTTATGCGAACATCGTAATTTGCGATATTTATCTCGAGACCGGGACGGCGTATGACCTGTGACTGCACCCCTCCATCGGTATTGAAACGCCTGAGTACGGCTTTTATCCTCGCTACCACCTCTCTGGCTGAGAACGGCTTTACGATATAATCGTCTGCTCCCAACTCAAGTCCTACTATGCGTTCTATTTCCTCTCCCTTTGCGGTGAGCATTATTATAGGCGTGCGGCTCTTGGCGCGTATTTCCCTGCAAACCTCTGTGCCGCTCTTTTTAGGCATCATCAGGTCGAGTATTACCAGGTCAGGCTTCTTGCTATCAAACATTTGAAGCGCCTGTTCTCCGTCGTATGCGGAGCAATATGTAAAGCCCTCGTTCTCGAGGTACACGCCCAGCGTCTCATGTATCATGGGCTGGTCGTCACATATGAGGATCTCTTTTCCGTTTGCCATACAGTCATCTCCCGAAAATCAACTTGTATCTATGTTAAGTATAGCCTTCCCGCCGCCAAAGGCAATGTTTTCAGGAATAATGACATAATTGTACTCAATTCGGACAAATTATGGTGCGGGTTTTAGCTCTTATATATAAAGCTGAACCCGCTTTCACCCATGGCGTCTTCAAACACTTTCACAAGCTTATCTCCGTACACGCCGAGGCTGTTCTTCATCTCATCGCCGTTAAAGAGGATTATTATGGAGTCATCCGTAAAGAACTCGCTCAGGCAGTCGTACAGCGCGTCAAGATTGCGGCCGTAGTATTCAGGAAGCCGCAGCACCCTGCTCAGATAGTCATGAGCAGACTCAAAGTCCCTCATGCATTTTCCGTCAAGTATTATTATCTCCATAGCTACTCCTCCCCGTAAAGAAGCTCGAAGGACTTATAGTGATCGCCGGTGTAGTATATAAGGCCGTCGTTGGAAAATACGATGCGCTTTGCCCCCCGCGATGACCTGCCCATGGTATCTATGTCGCACTCTGTATACCTGCGCCCCTCCGCTTCCGGGAGCAAGCCTTCGTAATTGCCGAAGCGGTCCCCGCCGATGCTGCGGCCGGGTGCGTAAGGCTCAAGGCTGCCGCCCTCCCAGCCCAGTTTTTTCGCCTCGTTCTTTTTGATGAAGTTTTTGGGCAGCTTTCCGTAGGTGTGTATATACAGCGCTACATCTTCCTTTGATGTGTATTCGCCGTCTTCGTCTATCGCCGTCTGTTCCAGTTCAGCCGTCTCTTCGGGAGGCGCGCTTTTGTCTGCCTGCGGCAAAGCTTCCGAGGTTTCAGCCGGCTGTACGGATTCGTATGTCTGCTGAGCTTCGGGTATGTCCGTTCCAAGAAGGGAATTTATCAGTCCCGCCGGGGTAAGCCTGCCCGTAAGCAACAGCACGGCGGCAAGCGCCGCAGCCGCTATGAGCATTATCTGCCGTTTACTGAGTTTTTTCCTACTGCCTTTATTTCTGTCCATATTCTTCCCCGATTTTCTGTTTGAATCAAGTATACCATATAAAGCGGAAGCTGTTCACACTTTATTCCAAAGTTTACTGTGTCGTATTTTGCCTGTATATGCTATAATGAACGCATGATGAACAAAAGTTTTAAAAAAGTTATAAATATCGCTATGGCGCTGCTTACGGCAGCCCTTATTTGCGGCTGCGAGGGCATCATGTCCCCCGCCTCATCAGGCCAGCTCTGCGTAAACGAGGTAGTCACTTCCAACTCATATTCTCTGGTGGACCAAAAGCTTGGCAGCCCTGACTGGATAGAGCTATACAACCCCACCTCCAAACCCATAGACCTCGAGGGCTATGGGCTCACCGACAACATAAAGAATCCTCATAAATATACATTCCCCTCTGTTACCATACCTGCGGGGGGCTACCTCATCGTATATGCCTCAAAGTATGAGGGCGATTCCATGTGTACAGGCTTCGGCCTTTCCAAAAGCGGCGACATGCTGTACCTTGTAGACCCATATTACAACGTAATGCAGCAGCTCGAGATACCCGAACTGGTGACTGATGTTTCTTATGCCCGCGCAGCCGATGGCAACTACGGCTATTGCAGCACGCCTACTCCCGGCGAGGCAAACGGCGAGGACATATTTCTGTCCGTTCATGATGGAGGCAAGGCAGATTCTGACGAAAGCGCCCTTGCCATAACCGAGGTCATGCCAAAGAACACCTCCACACTTGCTTCCGAAGACGGCAGGTATTACCCATGGGCCGAAATAAAGAATATATCTGACAAAGAAGTGCTGATGTCCGATTACTACCTTTCGGATTCAGTCGGCGAGCCTTCAAAATATCGTCTCCCCGGTGTCACCCTGGGTGCGGGCGAATACGCCATAGTATACTTTTCAGGCAGGGAAGACTCTAATGCCGGCGAGATACACGCCTCCTTCAGGCTGGGCAAGGGCGACTCCGCACTGCTGCTCTCCAACGGAATGGGAAGTGTGATATCCATGTTTAACTGGATAAACCCGGTCTACCCCGGCATATCGGTGGTCGCGCCTGATACCTACTGCGCCTTCCCCACCCCCGGTCAGGACAATTCTCAGGAGACCCTGCCCTCGCTGACCCTTTCAGCTATGGACGGCAACGATCCCATACATATAAACGAGGTGCTCAAGTTCAACGAGTACAGCATTCGCGACTGCTTCGGCGACCGTTCACCATGGGTAGAGCTATACAACTCATCAGACAGCGCGGCGTCGCTTTCGGGCTGCTTCCTGAGCGATGACGCTGACGACCCGTTCAAATGGGCGTTCCCGGAGGTCTCCATAGAACCCAAGGGATACCTTATAGTGTTCCTCTCCGGCAAAAACCAGACCGAAGGCGAGCTTCACACCTCCTTCACCCTCTCCAAGAGGGAGTACGAGCTGATGTTCCTCTCCTCGGACGCCATGCGCTATGAAAGCATACAGCTTGATCCCAAGCTGGGCGATAACGTATCAGTCGGCATATCCGCCGACGGTTCTCTCAGGTATTACTCCAGCCCCACCCCCGGCGGCCCCAATACTACGCACGAGTTTGGATTGCCCGACGAAGCTGCCATAACCACAGATATGTCCGGCGTATATATAAGCGAGGTTTCTGCCGTAAAAGCCGCAAAGAGCAGGGATACCGACTGGATAGAGCTCCACAACGCCTCAGGATCCTCCGTAAACCTTGAAGGCTGGCACCTTACAGACGACGCCAACGACATGAAGAAGTTCACCTTCCCGTCCTTTAAGCTGCCGGCCGGAGAATACGCCTCCATAGCCGCTTCCACCTCGGCAAAATCGGGCGTTTCGGCGCCCTTTAATATATCCGCTTCCGGTGATACGCTGATACTCACCGACGGCGACGGCAACATCAGGGATGTGTTTTCAACCGGCGCACTTAGCCTGGGCGTCACATCGGGCCGCGCTGTAAACAGCCCGGAGCGGGTATTCTTTACCACCCCAACCAGAAGCGCCGCCAATCCCTCAACATATTACAGCAGCTATGCCGACGCTCCCATATTTTCCGACAGGGCGCTGTACCACAGCGGCGCGTTTGAACTGACGCTGTCAAGCCTTACGCCAAACGCTGAAATACACTACACCACCGACGGCAGCAAGCCCACAACGGCTTCCCCGTTGTATTCAGAGCCGATCAGGATATCGTCTAACACAGTCATAAAGGCCATCTCTGCCGCAGATGGCCTTATAAAGAGCGATATTGCCGCCGCCACTTATCTTTTCGAGGAAAAGCACACCGTGCCGGTGGTCTGCCTCTCCATAAGCAAGGAATCCTTTGATGAGGTCTACTCCGTTACCGACCGCTGGAAGAAGGTGGAGCGCGAGGGCTTCTGCGAATATTACGAGCCGGACGGCACGCTGGGCGTGGAGTTCCCCTGCGGCCTGCGGGTCAACGGCGCTTCTACGCTGAATATGCGGCAAAAGTCCATGTCCATATTTCTTCGGGGCGGCTACGGCCAGAGCTCCACGAAATACAACTTCTTCCCCGGCAACGAAGTTACCGAATATACCTCTCTTGCGGTACGCAACTCCGGGCAGGACGCGTCAAAGGCGCGTATTCGGGATTCCTTCTTCAGCAAATGCGTGGAAGGATTAAATATCGATAACATAAAGACCCGCTCCGTAGTGGTGTACATCAACGGTCAGTACTGGGGCCTGTACGACCTTAACGAAAACCAGAACGAGGACTATCTCGCCACCCACTATGGCGTCGATCCTTCCACCGCCAACATCATCCGCCGAAACGAGACCCCCCTTGCGGGTGACAGGGCTGACTTCAAGCGGGTACGCAATTACGCCCTTACGGGAGACATATCCGGCAGCGCAAAATACGAGGAGCTGTGCCAGTGGGTAGACGTGGACTACTTCATGGATTACCTCATCGCCCAGACGTACTTTGCCAACGGCGATATGTTCAACCAAAAATACTGGCGCACTACCGACTACAAGATAAAATGGCGGCCTATATACTACGATCTTGACCTTGCCCTCGGCTCCTCCAGCCCCACGCGGAACGTGCTGCCCAGCTACTTTAACGCGGAGGGCGTGCCCTCTCAGGACGGCTCTCTAACCAACATGGACATATATGTCGGCCTTCGGAAAAACCGCTCATGGTGCGAGAAATTCGGCGAGAGATACGTATATGTGGTGTACAATTACTTCACGCCCGAAAGGGTCACAGCCATACTCGACGACATGGTAAAGACCATGGAGCCCGAGATGGCACGTCACATAAAGCGCTGGGGCATCCCCTCCAGCATGTCCGCATGGAAGAGCAGCGTATCCGACCTGCGCGGCTGCCTGCAAAAGCGTACCGACTATGCCCTATCTTCCCTCCAGAAGGAATTCGGCTTTTCCAACGCCCAGATGGAGCAATGGAAGGCAAACGCTACGGCTCAGCCCGTTGCGGTAGCCGCTGAATAGAAACAAAAAGAGCATGCAAAAGGGACCGTCGAATGACGGCCCCTTGTTTTTATTAAGCTTTACAGCTCCTTGTCCTCTACATAGAGGCTGTATACCTTGTTGGGGTCTATCGGGGCAGCCTTGGCCGCGGGAGCGGCGCTCTTGCTTTCCTTGGCTTCCTTGCGGGCCTCGAAGAACTTGGGCGCTACCTTGGGGAACAGCGCGTAGCTCAGTACGTCCTCTTCCTGCTCGTAGTAGCCAAGCTCCTTCACTTCCTTCTCATACTTCTCCAACTCGGGCTCCAGCAGATCGGCCGGACGGCAGGTGATGACCTCCTTGTCGCCAATGGCCTTGCGGCGGACCTCTTCGTTTACCTCGCCGGGCAGCGCGCCGTATTCGCCGGCGAGCAGAGCCTTGGAATTCTGTGGGAAGGTCTTATAGCGGCCCATTAGTACGTTAAACACGGCCTGTGTGCCGACTATCTGACTGGTAGGAGTTACAAGGGGAGGATAGCCGAAGTCCTTGCGGACGATCGGGATCTCCTCAAGAACGTCATAGTACTTGTCTTCCCTGCCCGCTTCCTTGAGCTGGCTGATGAGATTGGAAAGCATTCCGCCAGGAACCTGATATACCAGAGTGTTGGTATCCACCCGGAGCACCTTGGGGTCGAGTATGCCTTCCTTCATCATCCTTTCGGCTACGCCGCGGAAGTACTTTGCGGCCTCCGCCAGCTTGCCGAGATCCAGCCCGGTGTCATTCTCGGTGCCCTTGAGTGTGGCCACCAGAGACTCCGTGGCGGGCTGTGAGGTTCCGTTTGCAAAGGGAGACAGCGCGCAGTCCACGATATCCACGCCCGCCTGCATGGCCATGAGGTAAGTCATGTCGCCGGTGCCGGTGGTGTTGTGGGTGTGCAGGTGAATGGGTACGTCCACCTCGGACTTGAGCCGCTTGATGAGCGAATATGCGTCATAGGGCAGCAGCAGGTTTGCCATATCCTTTATGCAGATATTGTCCGCGCCCATCTGAACCAGCTCCTTTGCCAGCTTTACGAAGTAATCCTCGTTATGCACGGGGCTCATGGTGTAGCTTATGGCAGGCTCGCATATTCCGCCGTACTTCTTGGTGTATTTGATTGCGGCTTCCAGATTTCGCACATCGTTGAGCGCATCGAATATGCGAATGACGTCAATGCCGTTCTCGATCGCCTTGCGGCAGAACTGCTCTACGACATCGTCCGCATAGTGCTTATAGCCAAGTATGTTCTGACCGCGGAAAAGCATCTGCAGCTTGGTGTTGGGCAGGGCCTTCTTCAGCTTGCGGAGACGCTCCCACGGATCCTCGTTTAGGAAGCGCAGGCAGGCGTCAAATGTAGCGCCGCCCCAGCACTCCAGAGAATAATAGCCAATGCTGTCCAGTATTTCGCAGGCGGGGAGCATATCCTCTGTGCGCATACGAGTAGCGGCCTGAGACTGGTGCGCATCGCGCAGTATGGTATCGGTTATCATCAGTTTTTTAGCCATGGTGCAATACCTCCTATTACATGAACAGGGCAAGGAACACACCGGCAGCGATAGCGGAGCCGATAACACCGGCGACATTGGGGCCCATGGCGTGCATGAGCAGGAAGTTGCCGGGCTTTTCCTTCTGACCAACTATCTGAGATACGCGGGCAGCCATGGGAACGGCGGAAACGCCAGCGGAGCCGATCAGGGGGTTGATGGGATCCTTGCTGAGCTTGTTCATTATCTTTGCAACTATTACGCCGCCGGCGGTGCCGAAAGCGAAAGCGCAAACGCCCATGAGCAGTATGCCGAGGGTCTTGCCGGTGAGGAAGGTCTCAGCGGTGGCGGTAGCGCCTACCGAGATGCCGAGGAATATGGTTACGATATTCATCAGCTCGTTCTGGGCGGTCTTGGAGAGGCGGTCGGTAACGCCGCTCTCGCGGAACAGGTTACCCAGCATAAGCAGGCCGATAAGCGGCGCCGCGGAAGGCAGCATGAAGGATACGAATATGGTGACCATGATGGGGAATATTATCTTTTCCTTCTGGGATACCGGCCTCAGCTGCTTCATCTCTATCCGGCGCTCTTCCTTTGTCGTCAGCGCCTTCATTATAGGGGGCTGTATGACAGGAACCAGCGCCATGTAAGAATAAGCCGCGACGGCGATAGGGCCGAGAAGATAAGGAGCGAGCCTCAGGGTAACGTAGATCGCCGTAGGGCCGTCTGCGCCGCCGATTATGCCTATGGAGCCTGCTTCAGCATTGCTGAAGCCGAGGAGCTTCGCGCCTATAAAGGCGACGAAGATGCCGAACTGCGCTCCCGCGCCCATAAGCAGGCTCTTGGGGTTGGCGATCAGGGGACCGAAGTCTGTCATTGCTCCCACGCCCATGAATATCAGCGAGGGGTATATGCCGAGCTTTACGCCCAGATACAGGTAGTCTATAAGGCCGGCGCCATGGCCGAGCTCAGACCAGTTGATAACGGTAGCGCCATCTACCACCTTTAGAAAATAGTCGGGATGGAACATATTAGCGCCGGGAAGGTTGGTAAGCAGCATACCGAATGCGATAGGCACCAGCAGCAGAGGCTCGAACCCCTTTACAATAGCCAGGTACAGCAGAACGCAGGAAATGGCTATCATTATAAGACACCTGGGATCGGCTATCAGATAGGCAAAGCCGGTGGTATCTATAAAGTTGGAAAATACATCTGCAAAAGTCATCTGCGATCTCCTTTCTTAAGTTTGTTTCCCTTAAAAGGAGATCAGCCTATAACAACGAGAACATCGCCGGAGTTTACAGTAGAGCCCTTGGTTACGTTGATGGCGGTGACCTTGCCCGCTGCGCCGGCAAAGATCTCGTTCTCCATCTTCATCGCCTCGAGCATTATGACTACGGTATTGGCTTCGACCATATCGCCGACCTTTACCTTTATGTCAAGAATGTTGCCGGGCATGGGCGCGGTAACGCTTGTAGCGCCTGCCGCAACGGGGGCGGCGGCAGCAGGGGCGGGTGCGGGAGCGGCTGCCTGAACGGGAGCTGCGGGAGCCGCGCCGGCGGCTATTTCTTCGACTTCGACTTCATAGGGAGTGCCGTTTACATTTACGTGAAACTTACGCATTGTTTTGATTTCCTCCGTCAATAATCAATAATCTCAATCAATTTGGTAGAATGGCTTATGCTCTTTTGATGCTGTGGATCCTGAGTCCTTCAGGCTCGTTACCCATGTAGGTAGCGATAGCCGCAGCTATGGCAGCGTCAAAGGCCTTTCTATCGGATATGCCGGCCGCAGGCGCCGCCGCCACAGGCGCGGCCTTGGCCTGCTCTGCGCCCTTGCCCTTGCCTATCACCGCGCTCATGAGCTTAGTAAGCAATATCAGCATTATAAGTCCTACAAACACAGTGCCCATACCGAGTACCATCACTAATGCCGAGCTGATGTTTTCCAATGTATTGCTCCTCCCTTCTTTTTATTATCAAAATGCTCTTAATAATAATTGAAAAGTCATAAAAACTGCTTATAGTTTTTATGGTTATTCTATGGGGTCTAATCCCGCCCCATTGTGTTTAATAATACACTATCGATTTGTTTTTGGCAACATAAAAACGGCATTCAGGTAAAAAAAACCGTAAAAATGCCGTTAAACTATAATTTATCATTATATATTCAGGCCTTGCTATTGTTCCCGCATAAGAGAATCAAGTTCGCCTTCCGTAAGGTAACGCCATTGTCCTCCCTTAAGCCCTCCCAGCGTTATGGAACCCTCTTTTATTCTTCTGAGCAGCATAACCTCACGGCCTACGGCGGAAAGCATGCGACGCACCTGTCGGTTCCTGCCCTCGTGTATGGTTATGTCAAAGGCCGTCCTGCCTTGTGAATACTCTATATTTTCTATTTTTGCAGGGGCAGTCAATCCATCCTCAAGGGCTACCCCCTTTTCGAGCCGCTCTTTGTCGCTGCCTGTAAGACTGCCGGTGCATACTACATGGTAGGTCTTTTCCACGGTGAACTTCGGGTGCATCATCTTATATGCAAGGTCGCCGTCGTTTGTAAGTATGATGAGCCCTTCCGAATCGTAATCCAGTCTGCCCACGTTATAAAGCCTGTAGGGCAGCTCCTTTACATAGTCCACAACGGTCCTTCTGCCCTCAGGGTCGCTGGAGGTGCATACCACGCCCTGAGGCTTATTCAGCACTATGGCTACTCTTGCGGTCTTTCCGCATACCGGATTGCCGTCAAACAGCACCTCATCGCCATCTTCCACCGTGCAGCCTATCACGGCTGTATTGCCGTTGACCTTCACGCGGCCCTCAGCTATGTATTCCTCGCACTTTCTCCTTGAAGCTATCCCGGCGTCCGCCATGAACTTCTGTAAACGCATTTTTACCCCCACAAAGGCGCATGGCTTACGCCGTAAAGCACCTCATCAGTTTGTCAAAGTAGAAGCGTATGCCTACGCCCGGCATGTCCCTTGCCGAGAGCAGAGGGCATGTGCAAAGCAGCGCGCCGTCATCCAATACCTCTACGCATCCAAGCTCTGTTCCTTCGGCTATAGGCGTATGGAGCCCTTCTTTTAATATTACCCTGGTGCGGTATGACGCGCTTTCGCCTTTCCTTACAGGTACTATTATATCTTCACCGGCCTTCAGTTCCAATATGTTTTTTTCTCCTCCTGCAACGTCCACCCCAGCAATTGTATTTCCCGCCTTTACCATAGTGACCGTTTCGTAGTTTTCAAAGGCATAGTTCATCATGGCCTTAGCGTCATCGAACATTCCGGGGCAATTGAGCACCACGCCTATTACCTCCATTCCGTTCCGTTCTGCGGAAAATACCAGGCATTTGCCTGCTATCTTTGTATAGCCTGTCTTTACTCCGCTGCCTCCGTCATATTCCCATAGTATCCTGTTTTTGTTTTTGAAGGTGCGCGGCTTTGCCCCGGTTTCAGCCCTGTAATACTGTGTAGATACTATCTCCCGAAACACAGGGCTTTTCATGGCTACTGCGGTTATGCGGGCAAGATCGTAAGCTGTGGTATAGTGGTTCTCATCGTGCAGTCCGTTTGGCGTTACGAAATTAGTGTTCAAAGCGCCTATGCTTTTTGCCCGGGCGTTCATCATCTCGGCAAACTTATTGGTCCCTTTGCCTATATGTACCGCTATTGCCACCGCCGCATCGTTGCCTGAGGAAAGCATAAGGCCGTACAAAAGATCCTTCAGGCTTATCTTTTCCTCATAATCGAGATATATACTGGAGCCCTCCGTGCCATAGGCGGAAGCATCCGTTTCCACTATATCGTTTAAATTGCCGTTTTCTATTGCCAACAACGCGGTCATTATCTTTGTGGTGCTGGCCATTGGCAGCTTTTCATGTGCGTTTTTCGCATACAGTACCTTGCCGGTCCGGCTCTCGATGAGTACGGCTCCCTTAGCAGACACGTCCAGTCCTTCGGCTGATGCGCTGCCGAAAGTCAGCAGTATTACAGCAGCTATACACAGCGCAGGCAGTCTTAAAAGCCCGGCCTTCATTCCTGTTCGCTCTCAGAGGCGCAGGGCTTTGTTCTGGCTATGGCCTGCTCTACGGTTTCTATTATTTCGGGCAGTATCTCCACCGCCCTGTCAAACGTGGTATCGTAATCCGCGGGCATCACCTTTACGCTGCCGTTGTTCACTGACAAAAACGCCATAGGGGTTATGGTCATGCCGGCGACCGCCGCGCCGGTAAAGGGATATCTCGTACACTCCCCCATCTCATCGCTGCTCTTTTGTATTGGAGTACGCTCCGCCCTTTGGCCGTATTCCCCGCCGCCGGATATAAAGCCCATGGACAGCCTGGATACGGGTAATATCATCGTCTCTCCAGCAGTAAGTATCGGTTTTCCGATTACGGTGTTAACGTCCACCATTTCTTTGAGCTGCTCCATGGTGGTCCTCATTATGTTTTCAACAGGGTGCATTTTGATATTTCTCCTCCCGTTTGGTTTTACCTCGCCGCTTTGCTTCGGCAAATATAATCTGCGCCGGGATTATTTGGGCTATCCCTTCCAAATTTATGCAAAAGGCGTTTCGCTCAAGGGCAGGCCGTATATCGGCGCATATATCTCCGGCGCCGGATAGGGCGCAAGCTGTCAGCCCAAGTTCACGCATTATCCCCGCTATTATAACCGTCTTTGCCCCATCGCCGGCCATGCCAAATTCACCCATTATATACAGGCGCCTTATAATAATTCCCTTTCTTATCGACGGTAATATACTGCCGCCCCGCCTTTGCCGTTTGAGCTTTATCCTTCTGCCGTTTATCCGTATATCCGCCTCCAACGGCAGCCAGACCGCAAGCGCGTCCGCTTTTATTCTTATTGTACCAAGCACGCATATATCGGCCTGAACCTCCCCAAAACGCGGCTTTACCCTCGCCCTGGCATTTATCTCCACAGGGCATACGAGTGCGGCGCAAAGCATTATAAGAATCGCCGCAAACAAAAAAAGGACTACTTTCATAGCCCTTAGTATTGTTTGCTTTGGTAAAAATTATGAAGGCTTTTCCTCGCCGCCATCGGCTTCTATGGCAAATGCGCCGTATTCAGGCAGTTCCTCGATGGAGTGTAACCCAAACTGCCGCAAAAAGGCGTCCGTAGTGCCAAACATCATAGGCCGCCCCACGGAATCCCTGCGGCCCAGCTCCCGTATGAGCCCCAGCTTCAATAGCTGGCTCACGGAATAATCGCATCTTACCCCTCGAACGGCCTCTATATCTGCCCTCGTTACAGGCTGCTTGTATGCCACTATGGAAAGCGTCTCCAGCATGGCCTGAGTAAAGCTCTTAGTCTGGGCAGGCTGAAGCAGCTCTTCAACGTAGCTGGCGTATTTTTTGTTGGATACAAGCTGCACCGTGTCGTCGGTTATGTATAGCTGTATGCCTCGCTCCTCCTCGCGATACTGCTTTTCCATGTTGTGTATTATCGCGTTCATCTCTATGCCTGTTATATCCAGCGCACGCTGGAGCTGTACCAGCGACACCGGTTCTCCGGACACAAAGAGTATGCACTCAATTGCCGAATAGCGTTCGTCCTGCATCGTTTGCTTTTCCTTTTACTGTTCGTCCATGTACTCCGCGTCCTCGTCGTCCTCCCGGAGTTCTTTGGCGGTTATCGTTATCTTTTCGTAAGGCCTTGGCTGCTTTATGCTTATCTCACCTCTCATGAGCATATCGAGCAGCGCCATGAAGGTAACTATCATCTCCATCTTTGGTGCATCATCCTCAAACAGCTCCTCAAAGGGCACGCTGACCTTGTCTCTCAGTACGTCACGTATTTTTACCAGCTGCCGTCGTATTGTGAAGCGGTCATCCATTACCTCCTGAGAGTTTATCTCCCGCTGTTTTTCCTCCCTGCGCTTGTCCATAAGCTCAGCAAAGGCGTCAAACAGACTCTGAACTGAGGATTCCTCCAAGATTATCTCCTGGGGCGGGAGCACAAACTCCTCCGGCAGCTTTGCATATATGCCCCGCGCCCCGTCTAGAAGCGAACGGAGCTTCTCACCCGTTTCTTTTGCCGCCCTGTATTCACGCAGCTGGCGTATGAGGGCATCGGCGGGATCCTCTTCCTCGGTGTTTTCCTTCGGGGGCTTCGGCAGAAGCGACCGGGATTTTATATACACCAGCGTCGCCGCCATGGTAAGGAATTCGCTGGCGGTATCCATATCCAGCGTGTCTATCTGACCCATGTATTCAAGGTACTGGGCGGTTATCTCGGATATGAAAATATCCTTGATATCCACCTCTGCCTGCTCAATAAGGTGAAGCAGCAGATCCAGAGGCCCTTGGAATTCTTTAAGGTTTACCTCGTATGCCATGTTACATCAGCCCTAACAGGCCGTATATGGCTGCACATATGTTCATCATTCCGGACATCAGGAAGTTCACTGCGGATGACATAATGCCGTCCAGCCAGTTGGTCATAAGCAGCACTATAAGTATCACAAAGCCGTACTTCTGCAGGAACATAAACGGCTTTGGACCGATGCTGCGCATAAAAAGGCAGGAGGCCACATGGAAGCCGTCGAGGGGCGGTATAGGCAGTATGTTGAACACGCAGAGGCCCAGATTTATAAAGTAGAAATAATAGAATATGGTGTTGAGGGCGGCGTTGCCGGCCTTGCCTGCCACCATCAGGCCAAAAAATATGAGCATGGTAACAAAAGCCAGCACGAGGTTCATGGCCACGCCTGCCAGAGATACTATTATCTCATCCCTTCTTGGGTGCTTGAAGTTGCGTGTGCTTACGGGCACAGGCTTTGCCCAGCCGAAGCGCACCAGCATCATCATTATGAGTCCTATTAGGTCAATATGGGCAAGGGGATTCAGCGTCATTCTGCCCAAATTGTAAGCGGTAGGATCCCCCAGCTTATATGCGGCATAGGCATGAGCCCACTCATGGAAGGCCAGAGCCACTAAAATGGCCGGCATCCTGTAAAGCAGCTCCATTACATAGGAGCCGAGGGAGCCAGATATTCCGTTTGCGATACTGTTAAGCAATTGCATTTCTCCTATCACAATAGTTGGTTTTATTATACGCTATTGCTCAAAAGTATGCAACCGCAGAGCCTTCAGGCATGCAGCCATTCACAAAGTATCCGCCCTACATAGTGCGCTGTGCCCGCGCGGGGTATATCAGCCGAGGATACCAGTTCCACCCTGGCTATTTGCTCGCCGTCAAGGCTGTAGGTGATGCTGCCCAGCACGTCGTTTTTTGATACCGGCGCTTCCAGCATATCCGGTATGTCTTTATCTGATTGCAGCTCGGCGTTTTTCGGCAGCAGGCACACAACCCCTTCTCTCGCTGTAAGCTCTGCTACGGAAGCTGTTCCGTTTTTTACCTCAACCGCCGCGATGCGCTCCCCTTGTTTCGCCACCGTCTTTATATCGTATGCGGCGAAAGCATATTCCAGCATCGCCTTTGCCTTAGCCGCCCTTTCAGATGAATTTTTAGCACCTATCACGGCGCAGATAAAAGTGGCGCTGCCCCGCTTCGCTGAAAATATGCCGCAGTATCCGGCATCGGCCGATGAGCCGGTAGCTACGCCGTTTGTACCCACGCAGCTCTTTATAAGCTTATTTGAGCTTGCAAGCTCCGTCGTCCTGCCGTCCTCATGCTGTATACTGTCGTAGAATATGCCGCTGTACAACGAAAAACACCCGCTCGTGCTCAGTTTGCCGCCGATCCTTACAAGATCATCGACTGAAAGCCTGACACTGCCGTTGGCTATTTCTCCGCTTTCCGCCTGTATGCCCATGCTATTCAGCTTTTCTGCCGCCGCCATGGCGCAGGCCTCTATGGATCCGTATGCCGCCTCGCCCAAGGCATATATGGCGTCTCCCGCGCATATCACCGCCGCCGCTTTTAGGAGCATGGATACCTCGGCGTTCTCGTATGCGTCCAGGAAAGCGGTGGGACCCGGTACCCTTGCCGCCTCGCGGCTGACGGTGACTTTATCCGTAAGCGCCAGCCCGCCGCCGTCTATTTTATCGCAGGCAGCCAGCAGCAGCGGCAGCCGCCCCAGACCTCCCACCTCCAGCCTTTCGGCCGAATTGTATTCAATTATGCTCTGACCATCCTGGCTGCACAGCACAGCCGCCTTCATGCCGGATACGTCCACCGGATATTCCTCACCGTATGCCGCTCCAAAGCTCATGAGCAGTACCACAGCCAACAGCGTCCCCGCCAACCTTTTACCCATAAAAAGACCTCCTTTGCCGTTATTTAATAATATTAGGCAAAGGGGGCCATTATTGCGCCATGTATTAAATTTTTACTGTATTTCCTTCAGGAAGGAGGTACCTGTTCTCCAGGATTCGCCTGTTATATACTCATATACGGTACAGCCTATATCGGCAAAGGTCTCTCGTGTGCCTATTGTCACGCCTTCCTTAAGCTTTTTACCATACACCAGTATAGGTATATACTCCCGGGTATGGTCAGTTCCGGGGAAAGTGGGATCGCAGCCATGGTCGGCAGTAACTATGAGTATATCCTCGTCGGTCATCGCACCCATTATCTCCGGCAGCTTGCTGTCAAAATACTCCAGAGCCTTGCCGTAGCCCTCTACGTCGTTGCGGTGTCCATACAGCGCATCGGTATCCACCAGATTGGTAAATATGAAGCTACCAACGCCATTTTTCAGAAAATCTATGGTGGCCTCAATGCCTGCCGGGTTGTTGGTGGTATGATTTACGGTGGTTATGCCTCGCTTGTGGAATATATCCTCTATCTTGCCAACGGCCACAGTCTCAAAGCCCTTTGCGGTAAGGCCGTCCAATATGGTGTCCTCTATTGGAGGTATGGCGTAATCCCTGCGGTGCTCCGTGCGGGTATACTTGCCGTTTCCGCCTATGAACGGACGTGCGATGACGCGGCCCACAAGGTCGTCGCCAACCAGTATCTCCCTTGCCTTTTGGCACATGGAGTACAGCTCATCGAGAGGTATTACATCCTCATGGGCGGCTATCTGAAATACGCTGTCCGCGGAGGTGTATATTATCGGCTTGCCGGTCGCTACATGTTCATCGCCCAGCTCCTGAATTATAACGGTGCCTGAGGCAACGCAGTTGCCAAGGGTGCCGCGGCCTATGGCCTTCTCGAATTTATCCATTATATGTTTGGGAAAACCGTTAGGATAGGTCTTGAAAGGATTGTCCATTATAATGCCGGCCATCTCCCAGTGGCCACAGGTCGTATCCTTGGCCTTGGTTTTTTCCATCGCCCTGCCATAGCAGCCTATTATCTTTCCGTCGTATCCGCCCAGTTCGGCGCCTTCTATTTTGCCTATACCGAAAGAGCGCATATTGGGTATATCCAGATGACCGCGCTTTTTATATATGTTGCAGAATGTATTCGCCCCCACGTCGCCGAACTCGGCGGCATCCGGAAGGTAGCCTATGCCGGCGCTGTCAAGCACAATTATAGTTGCTCTTTTCCTTGCCATTATTTTAAGTTCCCTTCGTTATGCATTTTCTTTTGTGCTATGATTTTACCACCGGTCGACGGCTCCGTCAAATCATTTGGATAGCATGGCTACCATCCTTATGACGGAAGGCAGCACTATCCCCTCCGTTAATGCGCCCGCCGCGAACAGCGCCATCTTCATTCCCAGCGCCTCCCCCTTGGTTACGCTCTTTTCCGAAGACCTGACTATAAGCCCCATACAAAGGCACAGCCCTCCCATGAAGGACAGGGCTATTATCGGTATACCAATAAGCCCAGGCCAGTCCTCTATCACGGTTCGTGTAAAAAGACCCATTAAAAACGATTTTATCCATAACGCCGTTGTTTTAAGGATACTGCCGGGCAACACGTCCTTAGCTATCGCCGCCATCGAGTACAGCATAGCCGCAGACAGCAGCCCATATCCCGACAGCCTCAAAAGCCCGGCTCCGCTGATCTCGCCTATGGCGCTTATGGCGGCAGCCGTATATCCCTCGCATTGCCACTCCATTGAAGCTCCGGCTGCAAATGCCATAACCGCTGCAAAGGCATATATGTACCACCGCCGTCCAAGGTAGCGCATTAAATCACCCTTCCTTTCAACTCATAACAAAATATATGAGCGCGGGACGGGATTTAAGACATATTGTATTTATGTTCTTTAACTGTGGCGCAGATGGGTAACTATTCTGTCAGTTATGTTCGCTATGAATTCCTTATTTGTAGGCCGGCCGTTTGACTGGCTTACAGTGTTGCCAAAGTATCTGTGTTGGGCTTCTATGTTTCCGCGGCTCCACGCCGCTTCTATGGCGGTTCTAATGTTGCGCTCCACTCTTTTAGGAGTAGTTACGAAGTATTCCGCCACGTACTGATATACATCCTGCGACAGATTTATCTGATAAAGGCTGTTTTCCACACAGTAAAGTATGGATTTGCGAAGCTGGGCATATCCAATAAGGTTTACAGGAATGCCTATCACTCTGAAGAAGTTGTTCGCCATGTTCTCCGCCATTACCGCGTATTCGCATTTTCGCTGCTCGTCCCTTATAGTTCTGCCTGCTTCGTCGTCCATAGTAAGGTCCAGAATCCTATGGTAAACCATTGCAGGAGGATTGCTGCTGTGTATTATAAATGCCGCGCCCAGCGCCTGATAAATATTTATCAGGCTGTCATCCAGTATGGGCGTTATAACTACCACTCTGGTATCTTTCGTCTCAGGGCAGTTGCGTATGGTGCTTAGTATCTCTATGCCATCGCTCCCTGCCATAGTCGCATTGAGTATCACGAGATCAGGCTTGTTTTCTTTTACATTGTCAACAACAGACCTCGGGTCATGCACCGGCGGCAGCACATCAAAGCATCCCGAATCTTTCAGCAGCCCTATTAACTCAGTGCAGTAATTAGCGTAATCTTTTACTACAAGTATTTTTGTTTTACTCATTTTCATACAACGAAACTTCCTGCAAAAAAATAGACCTTAACACGTGTAATTCCAATATAGCACATTTCGGCCATTTTTTAAACAGCAAACCGCAATTATTTTCCAATTTTTACAGTATCTTTTCGCTAACCCTGTTCATCCACCAAGAATATATACAGTAGCCGCACTTCGCGTCGTTCACAAACACATGAGTAACAGCGCCTATCAGCTTTCCATCCTGCATTACGGGGCTGCCGCTCATACCCTGAACGATCCCTCCCGTCTTTGCGATGAGTTCCCTGTCCGTTATCCTTATTACCATACCCTTGCCGCTCATCTCCTTTTGCGGATACAGCTTGATTATCTCGCACTCGTAGGCGCATACTCCGCGATCGTCCACGGTGGACAGTATCTCGGCCTTTCCGGTATGAACCTCGTCAGGATATGCAAGCTTTACGCCGTTTGGGTATATTGGGTTCACGGGTATTTCGTCCATCTCACCGTACAGACCGTATTCGCAGTTTAGTTCTATGCTGCCCAGCCGTCTGCTTGCCGTTGAAAACGAGCCTATTACCTCGCCCGGTATACCGTTGCTGCCAGCTGATACGCCTATTATGCTGGATTCAACTATGCTGCCGCTGCCTACATCTATTATGGCGCCTGTATCTATATCCGTTATAGGGTGGCCGAGCGCTCCGTATCTGAGCGACGACATATTGCAAAAGGACAGCGTGCCAATGCCCGATGTACTGTCCCTCACCCACATACCTGCCCGGTATGTGTCGTTTTCCGGATCCTTAACGGGAGTAAGCGCGACAGTCAGCTGCTGCCCGTCGCGGCGAACAGTCACCATCAGCTCCCCGCCTTTAGAGCAAAGCTCGCTCAGATGCAGCGAATCCCGCACAGTCTCGCCGTTGACCGCAGTTATGACGTCTCCGGCCCTTATGCCGGCAGACGCCGCCGGGCATATTTGCGCAGTTTCGGATATGCTGCCCAGGCCCACCACCAGCGCCCCGTCTGTATATATGGATACGCCTATGGGCATCCCTCCCGGCATTACGGTTATGTCCTGCCGTTCGCCGTACTCTATGGTCTTTATTGGTATAGCGCCGAAAAGGCGAATGCTGGCGCTGCCGCTTTTTCCGGAGAGCGTCTCGGAAAAGTTTTCCGAAACATATACATCCCTGTCGCCCATACTGAGGCTTAGCGGTCCGCTCAGGCTCCGGCATATATTTTCCAGCTGATCGGTGGATACGCTGTTGGACAGCCCGCGCACATAGCTCATCTGCTCGCCTGAATTAAAGCAGACGAGCGTCACACACAGCGCCAGACCTATGCATTTCGCAAGATTTTGCCAGAGTCTTTTCATATATACACCGCCTTAAAGAATAAAAATAAACACCGCGAAGCAACTTCGCAGTGTTTATGATTTGTAATGCCGATGTATTTTATTATTTATTTTTACGACGCTTTTGCTTGATTTCTTCAGAGTGGGTTATCAGTTCCCTGGCGTGCTCGTAGGCTAGCTTTGAATCCTCCATGCCGCTCATCATACGGGCGATGTATTCGTACCGTTCCTCCATTTCCAGCCGCTTCAGGCTTGTTCTGGTAGTCTGTCCATCGTCCTGCTTCTGCACCATAAAGTGTACGTCCGCAAGGGCCGCTATCTGGGGCAGATGTGTCACGCAAAGCACCTGATGATTATCCGCTATGCTCACCATCTTTTCGCCCACCACCGCGGCTATGTGGCCGCTTATGCCCGTATCTATTTCGTCGAATATCAGCGTGGGTATGGAATCCGCATTGGCGGCAATAGCCTTGAATGCCAGCATTATGCGTGACATCTCTCCACCCGACGCTACTTTTTCAAGGGGCTTCAGGCTTTCGCCCGGGTTGGCGGAAAGCATGAATTCCACTCTGTCCATGCCGTTCTGTCCCGGCTCCGTGAGCGGGTCAATTCTGACCTCGAACCGCGCCTTTTCCATGCCAAGATCCTTCAGGTGGCTCAGCAGCTCACCTTGCAGCTTTTCTGCCTCTGTGCGTCGTATATCCGTAAGCGCGGCCGCTTCAGCCCTGTAGAGCTTTTCCTTATCCGCAAGCTGTTTTTGCAGTTTTTCCCGCTTTTCCTGCGCGCCCTCCAGCTGCCCGAGACGTTCCGACGCCCGCTCGCCGAAGGCGATAACATCTTCTACCTCTGGACCGTATTTCTTTTTGAGGTTTGAATAGATCTCAAGCCGCTGCTCTATCTGATCTATCCTGCCCGGCTCAAAGTCGAAAGAATCCCTCATATCCCTGAGCGCATAGCCTATATCCTCGATGGTATAATACGCCTCGCTGAGCCGCTTTGACAGCTCGCCGTACTCTGAGGAGATGCCTGATATATCCTTCATGGCAGATACGGCTTGGCTGAGAAGCCCCACGGCCCCTTCGTCTCCAGAGACAGCCTCGGAGCTCTTCTGCAGCGACGTCATTATACGTTCTGCATTGATAAGCACCGCCCGCTCCTCCGTGAGCTTCTGCTCTTCATCGGCAGTGAGCCGTGCATTTTCTATCTCGTTTATCTGATATCTTAATATGTCCGCTTCCCGGGCCCGCTCGTCCTCGGAGCCGAAGCCGCCCAAAAGCTCTGACTGTATAGCCTTGCATTCGGAATAAAGCCCCGCCACTTTTTCGCGTTGAGCCCTATCCCTTTCCCCTGCGAAAGAATCCAGAAACCTTATATGCCGCGACTGCATGAGCAGCGACTGGTGTTCATGCTGGCCGTGAACATCTACCAGCAGGTCTGTTATCTGCTTAAGCGTAGCAAGGTTAACGAGCGTACCATTTATGCGGCATACGTTTTTGCCCGAAGCCGACAGCTCACGGGATATTATCAGACCGTCGTCCTCCAGCTCATTCTGCCGCAGCATGGACTTTACGGCTTCCTCGCCTTCTATATCGAACTCCGCCTCTACAGACGCCTTTTCAGCCCCCGTGGTTATGAGCTCCCTGCTTGCCCGCTCTCCCAGCGCCAGATTTACAGCGTCAATAATGATGGATTTACCGGCTCCGGTCTCGCCGGTAAGCACGTTAAGCCCATTATCAAAATCCATATCCAGCCGCTCTATCAGGGCGACGTTTTTTATAGACAGCCTTTTTAACATTAACCTCTCCGCCGCAGTTAGGCCTTGAGCATATCCTGAAAGCGCTTTATAAGCTCAGGGGTGACAGCCGGGTCCTTTACGGCAACAAAAATAGTATTATCTCCGGCCATAGTGCCTACTATGTCATCTAGGCGCATAGAATCTATAGCTTCCGCCGCAGCAGGAGCCGTGCCGGTAATGGTCTTTATGACTATAAGATTTCCCGCTTCGGCCATGGATACAACCGAATGGGCAAATATGCTTATGAATCTATCCTTGAGCCCCGCCTCTGCCTTATCGACCGTAGCATACTTATAGGAGCCGCCTTCGGTCAATACCTTTATAAGCCTCAGATCCTTTATGTCGCGGGATACTGTGGCCTGCGTCACCTTTACTCCTCTGTCATTGAGCATTGAGGCAAGCTCATCCTGCGTATTGATATCGTACTGGTCAATAAGCTCGAGTATCATGGAATGCCGTGCAGATTTCATTACTTCACTCCTCCGTCAGCTATGATTTTTTCTCTTGTATATCGTATATTCGCGATTGTCCGCTTCGCGAAAAATAAATACGTATTTATCAGGAAAGCTTATTTCGTATGAGTGAATAAAGATTCCGATCGCCGAGCCTTATAAAGCGCACGCTGCGCCGGCTTCTGCATATTCTTACCATGTCCCCGGGCACTATGCGCTCCGTGGATACGCCGTCCATTCCCAGGAAGCCTTCCTGTTTTATGGAAAGCTCTATTACGGAATCCCCGGGCGCAATTATAGGCCTGAAGGCCAAGGTATGCGGGCATATTGGGTTGATTATCACAACATCGGTGTTAGGAGCGATTACCGGACCGCCGGCTGAGATGGAATAACCTGTAGAGCCGGTCGGCGTAGCTACTATAAGGCCATCGCAGGAGACCGTTCCAGCATCTATGCCGTTCACATTTACAGTAATTGATACTACGCCGGAGAACTTTTTTCTGTACAAAACCGCCTCGTTAAGGCAGTCCTTAGCGGCGCAGCCATTCACGCTGCATGAAAGCATCATGCATTTATCCGTACGGTACTGCTCGCTCTCTATAGCGTCCAGCGCGTCGGATATGCCCTCTACATCTATCTCGCTCAGGAATCCTATGCGGCCAAAGTTTATGCCAAGTATGGGTATGTCGTGCTCGGCGGCGTATCCTGCCGCGTGAAGTATTGTGCCGTCTCCGCCTATGGCTATCATGAGGCCGGGAACCTGCTCCTGTATCGTCTCGTAGCCGCTGAATTCCTCCATATTTGCGAAGGATCTGTCTATAAAGCACTTAATGCCCCGGCTCCTTGCTACGCCGTACACAGAGCTTACTGCGGCCAGTGCGCCTTCATTATTGGGGTTTGCAAATATGCCAATGCTCTGGATTCGCATTTAACTTTAAAGCTCCTCTGTAAATTGAAAAAGTGTTTTTATAAATCGCGACGATTGGCATATGGACTTTTTATGATAATATGCTCGTCAGCAAAAGAATAATTTTAATGTACATTAATTGTATGCATATTATCGTCATATTTCAAGTATAAATATTATTTTCTTGAAAAAAATATGCATCAGGCCAACTCACCGTGCGCCATATCCACAATATGCGGTATGTCGGCCAATACCTCTGTACCTCCTGCTGTGCCGCTTTTTTCCAACAACAGCAGGAACTCTATATTCCCCTTCGGCCCGGTTATGGGAGAATAGTCTATCTGACGTATAGAGAACCCTGTGTCCAGGGCAAAACGGGCGGTATCTTCCACTACCTGACGGTGTGTATCCTTATCCCTCACCACGCCGTTTTTGCCTACCCGGCCTCGGCCCGCCTCAAACTGCGGCTTTACGAGTATGACTGCCTGTGCTCCTTCGCGAAGGCTTTTATATATACCGGGCAGTATCAGCTTAACTGATATAAATGAAACGTCCATTGAGGCAAAGTCAGGAGCCTCTGTAAACCAGTCCGGTTCCATATTGCGGGCGTTTGTGCGCTCCATCACTACAACCCTCGGATCGTTTCTCAGCTTCCAGTCCAGCTGTCCGTAGCCCACATCTATGGCGTATACCTTTTTTGCGCCGTTTTGCAGCATGCAGTCGGTAAAGCCGCCGGTAGAGGCTCCCACGTCCATGGTCACCATATCGGTAAAATCAAGGCCATATTTCCTTACAGCCTTATCGAGCTTCAATCCGCCGCGGCTCACAAACGGTATTGCCTGTTCCTTTACGGTAAGCAACGCGTCTTCTGGCACAGCCGCGCCTGGCTTGTCTATCCGCAATGTATCGATGAACACCTCGCCCGCCATTATAAGCGTGCGCGCCTTTTCCCGGCTGGGCGCCAGCCCCAGCTCCACAAGCCTTACATCTGCCCTTACTCCGCTCATTTTATTCCCTCCATGGCCATCAATACCCGCACCCTGACGGCCGTTTCGTCCATGCCGCACAGTCTGGTCTGTTCATCGCGAGTACCTTGGCCCACTGGCTTTTCACTCACGCCCATGCATTCGACCTTTATGCCCGTAAGCCGCTGGGCTATTCTGCTGCCCATGCCCCCCTGGGCGATGCCGTCCTCAATCGTTATAACGTAAGAAGCCTTCTGTTTTATCATGTCCAGCATAGCCTCGTCCATAGGACGTATGAACCTTGCGTTCACCAGCCCGACATCGAGGTTTTCAACTGCCCTTTCCGCTATCTCCACCATGCGGCCCGTAGCTATCACCGTAACCTTGGATATGGGTTTTATCTCAATCCATTTGCCGTACTCTACCTCCGGGTATACTCTATCCGGCAGTGTACCCTTTCCGTACCGTACGGCAGCAGGGACGTCGCCCTCCACCACCATTTTGAGCATTTCCTCAAGCTCGCCCTTAGAGGCCGGGGAATATATCTCCACATAAGGCATAGTCAGACAGTAGGCAATATCGTACACGCCCTGATGGGTTTCGCCGTCCGCGCCCACAAGGCCCGCCCTGTCTATGGCGAAGACCACGTGCAGCCTTTGCAGCGCCACATCGTGGAGCATTTGGTCGTAAGCCCTCTGTAAAAATGATGAGTATATTGCTACCACAGGCTTCATACCGCCCATAGCAAGCCCTGCGGCCATGGTTACGGCGTGCTGCTCAGCTATGCCAACGTCAAAGAATCTTTCCGGGAACGCCTCTCTGAAGGGCTTCATGCCGGTACCCTCACTCATGGCAGCGGTTATGACTGCAAGGTCCTTCTCCTGCCTGCCAATGCGGCACAGCGTCTCTCCTGCGATGGCCGAGTTGTCCTTTTTAGCCGTGCCGGGACTCCTGCCGGTATCGGGGTCGAATTTTCCTATGCCGTGGAATCTGCTCGGCTCCTTCTCCGCCGGGCCGTAGCCCTTTCCCTTGACGGTCAGCACGTGCAGCAGCACGGGATTTGGCACTTTTTTTGCAAGATTCAACGCCTCTGTAAGACTCTGTATGTCGTGACCCGACACTGGGCCCAGATAAGTAAAGCCCAGCTCCTCAAACAGCACATTAGGCAGCAGAAGGTACTTTATCCTGGACTTTACCTTTGACAGCCAGGCATGTATACGCGGCCCAGCCTTTGTCATCTTATCCAGCATATTCACCATGCCTCGCTTGAAGGCGAGATAACCGCTGCTGACGCGCATACTGTCAAGATGCCTTGGCAGTGCGCCTACATTCTTGGATATGGACATATTGTTGTCGTTAAGTACGACGATAAGCGGCAGCTCGCTCTGCCCCGCGTCGTTGAGAGCCTCGAAGGCCATTCCGCCGGTAAGCGCCCCGTCGCCTATCACCGCCACGACACGTCCCGGCGTGCCCTTTATGCGCATGGCGCGCAGCATACCCAGCGCCGCAGAAATGGAAGTGCTGGAATGGCCGGTATTGAAGGTATCAAATTCGCTCTCCTCTGTCTTGGGAAAGCCCGCAAGGCCGTCCATCTGCCTGAGCGTAGGGAATTCGGCCGCACGGCCGGTCAATATTTTGTTGACATAGGTTTGGTGGCCCACGTCGAATATGATCTTATCCTTTGGCGTATCAAAGGCGCGTTGCAGCGCTATGGTAAGCTCCACCACGCCGAGATTGGAGGCGAGATGCCCGCCGGTCTTGGATACCGACCGCACCAGAAACTCCCTTATCTCCGCGGCAAGGCAATCAAGCTCATTCTCCGGAATGCGCCTGAAATCCTCTATGCTTTTGATGCCGTCAATGTAACTGGTTTTCATTATATCCCGTAAATATCCCGCATTCCGTCAGCTTTTTCGGCTTAACGTGGCGTTTGTAAGCTCCCGCAGAAGCCATGCCTTTTCTCCGAATATCTCCAGCGCGGCCAATGCGTTTTCAGCCGTCTGTCCGGCGATTTTTTTCGCTTCCTCAAGGCCTACCAGCGAAATATATGTAAGCTTTCCCTCCTGAGCGTCCTTTCCCAGCGTCTTGCCCATGCTTTCAAAGCTGCCTTCTACATCAAGTATATCGTCAGTCATCTGGAACAGGTCGCCGTAAGCATATCCGAAATCGCTCAGCGCCTTCAACTGCTCTTCATCAGCGCCCGCTACGCAGCCGCCAGCAAGCAGCGACGCGCGTATCATTGCGCCGGTCTTGTTGGCATGTATAAAGCGCAGCGTATCCATATCCCGCGCACCGGACTTTTCAGAAGCCAGGTCTGTCACCTGACCCGCTACCATGCCCTGCACGCCTGCGCCCTCGGATACCGCCTGTGCGGCTTTTATTTCGCCTTGACAGGGGTTATTTGCTATTGCAGCAAGCATGGTATCAAATGCCAGCGAAAGCAGCCCGTCCCCCGCCAATACGGCGTTTGCTTCGCCAAACACCTTATGGTTGGAAGGCATGCCCCGTCTGTAATCATCGTTATCCATGCATGGCAGGTCGTCATGTATGAGAGAATAGGTGTGTATCATCTCAAGGGCACAGGCAAACGGCAGCGCGCGCCGTATGTCGCCGTCAAGCATCTCGCATACGTACAGCGTCATTGCGGGGCGGAGCCTCTTGCCGCCCGCCTCGAGGCTGTAGCGCATGGCGCTTTTAAGATCCTTCGGCGCGCCGCAGCCGTCCACTATCGCAAACAGTTTTTCTTCGACTATGCCCTTATACCGGGCCAGCTCATGCTTATAACACATATATCAGACCTCCGAAAGGGAACTGTCTACCTTTTCGAGGCGTCCCTCGTACTGGGCAAGCAGGCCGAGGCAATACCTGGAAAGCCCCGCGCCTTCCTCGTAAAGCTTAACCATCTCTTCTATTGGCAGATTGCCGTCTGAAAGCTTTTCCACTATGCCGTCCAGCTTTTCCTTGGCCTGTTCGAATGTCATTTCCTTCTTTGCCATGGCATTTCCTCCGCTTGCAGTATGTTTATGCTGTCCACTGTAATATTCGCGGTACCGTCTCTCATTATAAGCCTTGCAGCCAAGCCTTCTTTAAGCTCCGCTGCGCTGCCTACGTACCTGCCTTCGGCCTGCACCATACCGTAGCCTCTCTCCAGTACCTTGCCCGGAGACAGCGCTTCAAGGCGCGCAGTCAGGCTTTCTATGGAATGGGCGTCGTTGGCAGTCTCTGCCCTCACATTGTTCGCCATGGCGCTCTGCTCTGCCGCTACCTCGCTGCGCAGCAGCGCTATCCGGTGGTGGGCAGATTGGAATGCGGCAGATTTGCCCATATCCGAAAGCTCCGCCTTTATCCGTCCAACATAGCCCGTAGCGGCCGAGCGCAGCCTTTCGAGAGCCATTCTCACGTCTCCCTCCAGCCTTGCCCGCTCCGGCACGCAAAGCTCTGCCGCCGCAGACGGTGTGGGAGCCCGCATGTCAGCTGTAAAGTCGGCTATGGAAAAATCCGTCTCGTGCCCTACGGCGCTTACGACGGGTATCTTGCTCTCATATATGGCCTTTGCGACTATCTCCTCATTGAAGGGCCAAAGATCCTCCATGCTGCCGCCGCCGCGGCCCACTATCAGCACATCCGCCTTCCTTATGCGGTTCATCTCGTTTATCGCATGGGCGATCTCCGCTGCCGCCCCCTCACCCTGAACCCGTACCGGGTACAGAAGTATGTTCATACCTTCAAAGCGGCGGCGCGTTATATTGATTATATCCTGCACCGCAGCTCCCGTAGGCGATGTGACCACGCCTACACATTTAGGCAGCCTCGGTATGGGCTTCTTATGGCTCTCATCGAAGTAGCCCCTGGCATCAAGCCGTGTCTTCATCAGCATAAAGCGGCGGAAAAGCTCTCCTTCGCCCTCCCGCTCCATATTCGTGACGTAAAGCTGGTACTGGCCGTCCTTGACGTAAAGCGACACGCTTCCGTATACCCTTACGGATTGACCGTCCTCCGGCGAAAAATCGAGCTCATAGGCGTTCTGCCGGAACATTACGCAACGCACCAGCGCCCCTTCGTCCTTCAGCGAAAAATAAAGATGTCCTGAGGAATGCCGCTTAAATCCGCTCAATTCTCCGCATACGCAAACATTGTTCAAAAGCAAATCTCTTTTGAGCATACCGTTCACATATTCGTTTAGCTGAGTCACCGTCAGCTTGTAGCCGTTATCCAACAATGGTGTTTTCCGCAGCCTCCACTGTGTTTTCCATAAGCATGGCGATGGTCATGGGGCCAACTCCTCCCGGCACCGGGGTTATATACCCCGCTATCTTTTCTACCGGCTCGAAGTCCACATCACCGCACCACTTTCCGTCGATTTTATTCTGTCCTACGTCTATCACTACGGCTCCGGGCTTTACCATATCCGCCGTGATAAGCTTTGGCCTACCCGCGGCGGATATGAGTATATCCGCCTCTTTGGTGATGCTGCCCAGGTTCTCCGTTTTGGAGTGGCATACCGTCACAGTTGCGTCGCTGTTGAGCATAAGAAGGGCGGCAGGCTTTCCAACCAGGCTGCTTCGTCCTATCACGGCGCAGCGCTTGCCGGCTATGTCTATGCCGGTGCTCTTTACCAGGTGCAGTATTCCCTTGGGCGTGCAGGGTATAAAGCCCCTGTTTCCCGTCATGAGCGCGCCTGCGTTTACAGCATGGAGACCGTCTACATCCTTACCGGGAGAAATACATGACAGCACACGCAGCTTGTCCATATGCTCTGGCAGCGGGAGTTGTACCAATATCCCGTGTACAGTGTCGTCGGTATTTAGTTTTTTTATAAGCTCCGTAACCTGAGCTTCCGCCACGCTTCCGTCAAGATGGTGTTCTTCTGTTTCTATGCCGTTTTCTCTGGCGCGTTTTTCTTTTGAGTTGACGTATAATCTGGATGCCGGGTTATCTCCCACAAGCACTACTGCGAGCTTAGGTATCACGCCCCTGCCGCGCAGCTCCCGCGTCCTGAGGTTTATGTTCTCATATATGCTTTCAGCTATTTCTTTTCCGTCTATCAGCCTTGCCATCTGCCCTCCGTGCGCCGCTTGTGATTTTTCATATTATATCATACCCTAAAAGCTGTCCTTTTTCCAGCAATAAAGCACCGCCTGCGATACCGCAAACGATGCCTTGCGTAAGCTTTTATGTTTTTCCATAAGGCCTATGCCTGTGGTTCGCCCTCTATTCGCTTCGCAAAGGTGCCCAGCATGCCGTTTATGTAAGCGGAGGAGCGGTCGCCGCCAAACTGCTTTGCGAGTTCTACCGCTTCGTTTATGGATACGCCGCATGGTATGTCGTCCCTGTACAGCATCTCATAGATCGCTACCCGAAGCACACAAAGATCCACCTTGGGCATACGCTCTATGCGCCATCCGATAGACAATTCGTTGATAATGTCGTCTATCTCGGCTTCATGCTCCTGTATGCCCTTTAATACCTGCTCGGAGTAGATTATGTCCTCCTCCATAGGCTTCTCGGTGATGCCGGACTTGTCCAACACGTCCTCATAGGTTTCCTCTCCTCCGAAAAGGCTTGCGAAAGCAAGCTTCATGGCGACCTCACGGGCGGTTTTTCTGCTCATTTGTAAAAGTACCTCTTGACGTTAATTTTTTCTGAATAAACGGCTCAAAGCCTCTTGAAGGCCTTCCTTGCCGCCCTTATCCAGTATGCATCCGACGAAATAGCACAAGGCTGTAATGGCGGTCAACAGCAGAGTACGCCAGAAGCCTATGGTGAATATCAGCACCGCCAAAAGTATTCCGCCTGCAATGCCTATTACGCGCCATTTATATTCCTTTAAAAATTGCCTAAATTCGTCCATCGTATGTTCCTCTGTTTTTAGGGGATCAGGCTTCAGCCTTCTTCTCGGGCTCAGTTGAGACAAGAATGCTGACGTCGCTCACCTGTATGCCGGTAATTGTCTGTATGTAATCTATAAGGCTGGTCCTGAGGGCTTCAGTAGTCTCGGGGATATTGGCATCCTCTGCTATTACGATCCTCAGGTCGATCTTGAGCTTGTTTTCGACCACTGCAATGCGGCTGTCGCACTTTTTGACATTGCCGTTGGCGGTAGCGCAATGACGCTTGACCATATCGTCTATGGCCGCGAGGGTTATGCTGGAGATACCCATCTCGTTCTGGGAGATAACAGCCGAGGCGGGTGCCTGATTCTTGGGCGCCCTGCGGTTGAAGCCTATAATGAGTACTATAGCGATAAGGCAGAGCAGCAATCCGACACCGGCGGTTATCCAGCCGTTTATGGCGGAAGCGTAGGGCAGCGCGGCTATGACGTTTACAGTGTCAGCCGTTATGAAGTTAAGCGCAACGCCTATAAAGCACAAGCCCAGCGCAAACAGCACCAGCATTACCAGCACCAGCAGTATCCTGTGGAGTACCTTTGGTTTCATAATTTGATACCTCTGTATTAATTTAGCTTTAAGTGATGGAAGGCTTTATCAGCATTCCTTTTCTTCTTCAGTCTCTGCGGGAGCGGGGACAGCCGCCTTCTTTTCAGGCTTCTCGAAAGCTATTGCCTGCACGAATACGTTTACGGCCGTCACATTCAGGCCTGTCATATTCTCGATGGTGCTCTTTACCTTGCGCTGCAGATTGGCGGATACCTCGTGAATCTTAAAGCCGTATTTGATTATGGCGCTTATGTCTATTGTGGCGGTATTGTCGTTGATGTCTACTTTTACGCCCTTAGTCATGCTCTTCTTGCTGAGCATGCCGGTAATGCCTTCTACCACCGTTCCGCCCAGGCTGTCTATACCCTCTACCTCGTTTGCCGCAAGGCTGGCTATTGTAGCTATCACATCAGGCGCGAAGGTTATCTTGCCGCCCTGTATATCCATTGCTTCCATGGAAATGCTCTCTTCAGTTGCCATTATGCATGCCTCCTTCAAGTATTTGTTTTATTATTATAACAGGTTTTGCCTTTTCTGCATAGATAATGATCAGGATTTTGCAGTTTAGTCACGAATTTGCCTATTTGCCCGTCATCACCTTTATGTTTTCTGCAGGTTCTCCCGTTTCTTTCTTTGTTATTTCGAGTATCTGAGCCACCTGTTTGTCGCTAAGCTCGTCGGCCTTTACCACTACGTTGACCGTTCCTGCGTGGAATGTCACCGCCGCGTCCTCAAAGCCCTTTGCCTTTATCAGGCTCTCTACAGTAAATTCCTTTTCCATGTTTTCCACCAACGTTAGCTTCTGCCCCTGTGCGTCCGCAAGCGTCTCATCGTCACTTGCAGAAGCTGCTATTACCTCGTCCAGATACTCCATTTCGAGCTTACGCACCTGCTCCCGATCATCCCGGAATGTGGCAAAATAGTCCCCGGACACATACTCCGCCTCCTGCGCCTCCTCCGGGGGCTGAAGCGCCTCGCCCTCGCCGGACCCAGTCTTTGCGGCGTTCGTCTTCAGGTTGAGCAAAAACGCCCCTACGAACAAAACGGCCACCACCATCAGCACCAGATACTTCTTGACAAATCTTACCATTATTTCATTCCTCCGTTCCGTTTATTCCCATTTCAAGCACCTCGACTCTGGAGGCTTCCACCCCCAGCACTGCCTGCACCGCCGACTGGAGCTTCATCCTTACGGATATATCGGCTGCGCCCTGAGCCACTACTATCACGCCTCTTACCGTAGGCTGCCTCTCCATAAGTACCACGGCCTCATTTTCGCCGTTCTGGTATACCGTTACGGGGCTTAATGATTCCGTCCGGTTCTCACCTTCGCCATTATAGGTGCTGCTTTGGGTGATATCGGTATTCATCGCCGGAATCTTCTCCTTGCCCGTCTCGTAGGTTATCATTACTTTTACCTTTCCCGCGCCCCTCACGCAGCTCAGCGTATCCATAAGCCTCTGCTCAAGATCGTCCTGCTGAACCGTCTCAGGCTCCTTCGCACCCTCCTTTTGCTTTTTTCCTCCGTATGCCGGCAGGCAGAGCAGCAGGCAAAGCGCCCCCAGGCCGCAGTACACGGCTATTTCCAGCCGCTTATTTGCTTTTAGCCTGTCTACAAAGCTGTCCAGCAGCTTCTTCGCCCTGTTATCTTCCATTGGGCAGCACTCCCGTTATTATTCTTATGACAGCCGTAAGGGCAACTATGTCCAGCGCTTTTCTGGCGCTCCTCTGCATGCCTCCCTCAGGTATGGCGCACTTTAATATGTATGCCCCGCATGCTATCCCCACCAGCTGCACGCATGCAGAGTTAAGAATGCTTATCATTTCCGTCATTTTATCCCACCCCCGAAGCCAGCAGCGCCGCCGCAACGGAAAGCATATTCATCAGCACCGCTATTGCGCTTACAGCAAACATATACGTGCAGCTGTCAGCCGCCGCCGTAAGCATAGCGGATATTCTCCCATCGTCCGCCACGGCGCATATGGCGGCGGTTATCCTCATGCTTATGACCGAACACAGCATTCGTATGCCGGGAGCTGTAAAGTACAAAAGCAACAGCAGCAGCGCCACTGTACCCGCCGCGTTCTTCAGCACAATCGCCCCGGCCCTCAGCCCTTCATATGTGCCGGATATCACTCCGCCCACTACAGGTACGGATTTATCGAAGGCGTATTTAAGAGCCTTCACCCCCGCGCTGTCCAGTCCCGCTGCATTCAGGCTCTTTATGCTTACGCTTCCCAGAAAGAAGGTGAACGTCAGCCCCATGCCCCATTTCAAAAGGCTCTTTATCAGCCCAGCCATTGCCTTGAGCTGCTTGTTCTCGCTGACCGTACCCGCCGTGGACAGCGCGCACATCATCAGAATGAACGGCATGAAGGTATTTCGAAACGCCTCCGTCATGCCGCTGCAAAGCAATACAGAGGTAGGCTGCACGGCGGATACGGCGCTGCCGCCGGCTGCCGCTATCATTACCATAAGCGCCGGCGATACCAGCTCGCCAAGCTGAGCTACCCCGTCTATCACCCTCTGTGCCTCCTTCATCTGTGCGCACACGCATGCGGCGGCAACGGATATGCAAAGCCCGGTAAGGCAGAAGCTCAGCATCTCGCCCACGCCTTTTTGTGTTCCCACCGCCGCTCCTGCCGCCGCGGAAAAGAACGCCGCGGCTATTATGCCAAGCATACCCTTTACCCCCTCCTTGAGCTTCTCTTTAAAGAGTCCCCCAATCCTTCCCAAATCAAGCAGCCCGTCCAGGTTTCCTTCCTTTATCCGCGCTATCGCGTCCGATACCGATGCGCCGCCGGCGGCTCCCCCGGTTTCCGCCTGTATCTCACGCCATATATCCTCCCAGCCCGATATGTCGTACTCTACCGCAGGTATGGATATCTCCTCCGCCCTCGCTATACATGGGGGCAGCAGCAACGCCCCAAGCAGCAACAGCCCTATCAGCTTACAAGACCGCATATCGCCTCCACGGCTGAAAATACCATAGGCAGCGCCGCAAGGAGCATCATGAGCCGTCCCGCCAGCTCTATGCGGGAGGCCACGGCGCTTTCCCCCGCGTCACGGCATATGTCCGCCGAAAACTGCGCCGTATATGCTATGCCGGTTATCTTTACCACCGCCGCTATTCCGGCTCCATCCACCGAGTAATTCCGCATGAATTCTTCCGCCCGCTGCTTTACCTCCCCGGCTATGGCTATCGCCGCAGCCAGCAGCACTATGCCCGTAACCACGGATACCTGCAGCGCAAGCTCCGGCCGCTGGTTTTTCAGCACCAGCGCTATGCTCACGGCTATCACCGCCACTCCTCCCAGCCTCAGCATCTCTTCGCCCATGGTCACAGCCCGAATATGCGCTTAACCTGATCAAGCAGTGTGCTTATCTCGCCCACTACAAGGCTTAGCGTAATAACCAGCCCCGCAAGCGCCGCCAGCATTGCTATGTCGTCCCTGCCTGTCTGCTTCAAAAGCTGGCATATTATTGCCACCAGTATGCCTATGCCCGCTATCCTAAGTACAATATCTATCCCCATATACTTCACCTCATATCAGAAGCAGTGCCGCCCCTATACCCATAAGCACGCCTACCTTAGTGAACATGCCGCCCTTTGCAGCAGCCTCCCTGTCAAGCTCCTCTCCCCTTGAGAACGCCTCCTCATAAGCCCTCTGTGCGGCGTTCAGCTGCGGCTCAGAGGGGCTTATGCCAAGTCCGCTGCCGCAAAGAAGTATTATCTCCCTCTCTCTTTCTCCCAGTACGTTAAAGCCGCGCCACATTGCGGCCTCCCGCCACGCTTCCTCCGCCCGCTCACAGGTTCCGAGGCTTTCCCCCAGCAGCTTCCAGAAGCCCTCCAACTCGCTGCCCTCAAAACAGAGCACCATGTTGCGAAGCTCCCGTGGCCTGTGCTTCATTTCGCGGCAAAGCCTCTGTATATCAGTCCCGAAGGCCCGCATTATCATAGCGCGAATCCTCAGAGCTCTGCTCTTTGAGTATCCCCAAAGGCTGAACAGGCACAGTACCGCGACACAGGCTATACTTCTCATGTCAGTTCCTCCGTAATGTCATATAACCGGCGTTCAGTTCCCTGCCTTTTCAAAAGCAGCACCTTATCAAATGCCTCCGCGGCTATTATCCCGGATATATCGCGCCGGCGCATTATCTCCGCCGCGCTGCCCGCATGTGCGCTGGCTATCACCCTTATCCCGCAGCCCGAAGCATCCATGACTGCCTCGGCGTCCTCTGCGGTAGCTATCTCATCTGTTATCAGCACCTGAGGCGACATGGCGCGTATCATGAGCTCCATGGCCCGGCACTTGGCGCAGCCTCCCATAACGTCGGTATTGTCCCCTACGTCAAGCCTTGGCACACCGTTTACCGACGCGGCTATCTCTCCCCGCTCGTCTGCAATGCCTATCTGCAAGCCCTGCGCTGAAAGCTGCCGCGCCGCGTCCCGCAATACCGTGGTCTTTCCCGCTCCCGGATCTGAAAGTATGAGTGCGGAAAGTATGCCGTCCCGGGTGGCTATCCTCTCCATAAGCCCGTCCGCCGCCCCTTTTATCTCCCGGGCGATGCGTATATTGAAGCTCCCCGGCATGGATACGCTTCCGGAAGGGTTCAGCCTGCCGCATATACCCACCCGGGAACCGTCCTCCAGCGTCACATAGCCGCCGCGCAGCTCCTGCTCGTAGGCAAAGAGCGAATGGGCGCATACCAGCTCCAGCATTGTTTCGCACTCTTCTGCAGAGGCTATACGTTTCAGCAATATGCTTTGCGGCCCTCTCAGCTGCACCGGCCTGTTGGCCCGCACCCGTATCTCCTCTGTATCCGGCCTGAGTACCCCTTCTACGTCTTCCCGTATTCCCTTTGGCAGCACCGATAAGCTGCTCCTTTTCATCGCCTGTCCCTCCTGTTGCTATATAACTATGACAGTATTTCTTTCCATAACACAAAACCGTCCCTGTTAAGGACGGTCGAATTATCTGTTATATTGATTTATTTGGCGTCTGCACCCGCAACTGAGCACAAGCTGTGTATCCATATTATTACTATAGCCATACTCAGCGCGGCAAGCTGCGAGAACAGCACCTCCGGACCTATCTCAAGGCTGGAATAGCCTACGGACGCCATGTTTATAAAGCAGCCTACTACCCTGGAAAACACCGGTATCCCAGCCGCTATGCAGCAGGCGCAGCCCCGGCTCTCATTCAAAAGCACGGCAGACGTTCCCGCCATAAGCGCACTGAAAAGGCCGTTATCACTGCCATATACAAGGCCGCTGCGCTCAACGAGGGCGATCACCGAAGAAAACAGCACCAGTGCCGCAACCGCCCCTCCCTGATTCTCACGAGTCTCTTCCACGAGCAGCGCCGGCAGGAATATCATCACTGCAGCCCCTGCGTTTACCTTAAGCTCTACGCTAAGCGTCATATCAAATACAGAAAGCGCCAAGGCGCACAACAGCATGTACAATAGCTCAAACATGCTCAGCCCTACTGCCCGGCATGGCGACTTCAGCACCCCCGTAACGGACAGTATTATCAGGCATATCGAAAAAACTATATATTCAGGCATACAAAAACTTCCCCATAAATACTGCCTTTAGTTTGGCAGACTACGGGGAAGTTGAAAGCAAGCAATTTATGGCTGTATGAGCTTTATATAGGCCGCCATGGATCCAGTTATTCCCTTATCGCGCCTGTGGGAGAAAAAATGCTGGCGATTTTCGTAGGTACAGGCGTTCATCAGGGTGATGCTCTCAGGCCTTATCCCAGCCTCAACGAACTGTACCGCAGCTGCAAGCTCCAGATCCACATATGCTTTGCCCTGCCTGCCCGGCCGCGATATGCCGGGATAGCCGAATTCACTTTGGAATTTTTCGCCAAGATCCGCATCCACCTCGAAGCAGTCTCGACAGATGCAGGGCCCTGTTGCGGCAATTATGTCGCTCGGGTCGGTGTCAAACTCCTCAGCCATGCGCCGGGCCATTTCGGCGCCTATGCGAAGCAGCGTGCCCTTCCAGCCCGCGTGGGCCATTCCTATGGCGCAATGAACGGGATCGTAAAAGAAATACGCCCCGCAATCCGCATGAGAGGTGACGAGAGTGACGGTCGGGTCGTCAGTGATTATGCCATCGCAGGGCGGCAGCGGGTCTTTATAGAAGCCGCGGCCCCGGTGTTCATGGGCGATCCTCAGCACATTGGCTCCATGCTCATGGTTCACCACCGCCATATCGTCATAATCAATGCCCGCGCCTTCAGCGAATATCTTAAAGTTGGCTATAACTTCCTCCGGGGATCCGCACCGTGTCCAGCTCAGGTTCAGCGACGCTTTTGGAGGATCGACAGTTATACCTCCCTCACGGGTGGAAAAGCCGTGGGACACGCCTCCGGCCTTATCCAGCGCTTCGGCGCAGTAAAGCCCTGTACCCTTATTTGTCCTTTTGTAAATAAAACCGTGCTTTATCAGCGCGGCCTGTTGCTGCTGCATCTTCATCAGTTTTCACCGAGCAATATCTTCAGCTCGTTCATAAAGGTGTTTATATCCTTGAACTGGCGGTATACCGACGCGAAGCGCACATACGCCACCTCGTCCAGATCCTTCAGCCTGCTCATGACCATCTCCCCTATGGCCTCGCTCTTTACTTCCTGCTCAAGGGAGTTGAACACCTCCCGCACTACGTTGTCCACCAAAAGCTCCATATCCGCGGTGGAAACGGGGCGCTTTTCACAGGCCTTCCTGACGCCGGAAAGTATCTTCTCGCTATCGAACGGTTCTCGTGTGCCGTCCTTTTTTATTACCATTATGGGTATTTCTTCAATCTTTTCATAGGTGGTGAAGCGTTTCCCGCAGTTAATGCATTCTCTTCTGCGGCGAATGGAAGTACCGTCCTCGGTAGGTCTGGAATCCACTACCTTGCTTTCCGTGCTCGAGCAATATCGGCATTTCATGGGGAATACCTCCCAAAGTATTGTATTTATACTATGCATGATACCACATATGTAGATTTTTCGCCATAGCTTTGAGCATTTTTATGAAGTATCAGCCTTATTTGAGCACCACGTCCACCAGTATCACATCGTCGCCTATCTTGCTTATACGGTCGTATGGTATCACCAACTCCTCATCGCTGCGCAGTATTCCAAAGAACCGCGGCGGCCCCGGCACAACTATGGATCGTATCAGCCCTGAGCACTGATCCACCTCCAGATCGCATATGCAGCCCAGCCTTGCCCCGTCCCGCATGTTTATCACCTCTTTGCGGCGAAGGTCTCCGAAATTCAAAAATGGCATATCAGTCACCTCTAAATAGGATATGCTAAGATATGCCATAATAAAGCAAAAAAATCCCCGGTAATTTCTACCGGGGAATCCTTTTTAACCATTGATGTTTGTTATTCCGTTGTCGCCACGACTGCCTTGTGGTTTTTACGGGAAGGTATTACTATCCCGAACCTTAAACCTTAGGTCTCTTTTGAATTAATACTTGCGCTTTCTGGCTGCTTCGGCCTTTTTCTTGCGCTTTACGCTGGGCTTTTCATAGTGTTCACGACGACGTACTTCGGCCAAGATGCCGCTGCGGGCAGTCTTGCGCTTGAACCGCTTAAGAGCACTTTCCAGGGACTCGTTTTCACCTACGCGAATTTCCATCAATTTCCCTCCCCTCTGAATGCAACATAGCACATCGTGAGTTATACGAAGCATAGGAATCCAAACAAAGTTATTATACTTGAAGAGGCCCCCCAAGTCAACACAATAATTGTGTATTTTTGTTTAACCGCTGTACTAACCCGCTGGCCAGCCGTGCTCCCTGCCGCCGGTCATGTGCAGATGAAGGTGCGGCACGCTCTGACCGCCATCCTTGCCGGTATTTATGACGAGACGGAAGCCCTTCTCCGCTATGCCCAGCTCCTTTGCCAGCTTGGACGCCACATGAAACATATGGGCCACTATGGCGTCTCCCTCTGGTACTTCCAGCACGCTCTGGTAATGCTTCTTGGGCACTATAAGCACGTGTACCGGCGCCTGAGGCGAAAGGTCGTTAAAGGCCGCTACTAACTCGTCCTCATAGACGAGGCTCGTGGGTATCTCCTTGTTCGCTATTTTGCAGAAGATGCAGTCATCCATGTACTTTCCTCCTTTGTTTATTTGAATATATTATATCACTAATTGTCCCAGCAGGCGATCCTCTGACGCTTCTTTTATCAGCACCTTTACCATCTGTCCCGCCATACCTTCGTCTGCGCCTTCAACGCTTACCCTGGCATAGGTATCGGTATAGCCGCTCATAAGGCCTTGCTCGGGTTCTTCCAGAAGCACCTCCTGCACGGTGCCGAGGAAGTTTTGAAGGTATTCCCTCTCCAGCTCCGCGCCTATATGTATAAGCTCGCCTGCCCGGCGCGACTTCTCCGCATTGGGTATCTGATTCGGCATAGAATATGCCGCTGTGCCCTCACGCCTGGAATATGGGAACACGTGTATGCGTGCGAGCTTTATGCGGCGTATGAATTCCTTGGTCTCCTGGAATTCCCGCTCACTCTCCCCGGGAAAGCCCGCTATGACGTCGGTGGTTATGGCGCAGCCCGGCATGGCTTCGCGCAGCATCTCCACGCACCTTTCATATACGGCGGCATCGTAGCGGCGGTTCATGCGTTTGAGCACTCCGTCGCTGCCGCTCTGCATGGAGAGATGGAACTGACGGCATATCTTAGGGTTGCTGCTCAGCGCCGAAACAAACTTTTCGGTAAGCAGCTGAGGTTCCAGCGAACCTAATCTTATACGCTGTATCTCGTCTATGCCGTCCGCCTGCGCTATGGCGTCTGTCAGGTCTACCTTCCAGTCCATATCCTTGCCGTAGGACATAAGATGTATTCCCGTCATGACCACTTCCTTATAGCCGTGCTCGGCCAGCAGCAACAGGTTCTTTCGTATGTTTTCCGGCGTCCTTGAACGCAGCGGACCTCTGGCATAGGGTATTATGCAGTAGGTGCAGTACCTGTCGCAGCCCTCCTGAATCTTCAAATGCGCCCTTGTTCGGCCCTCCCTCGTGGCCACAAGCTCCTCAAACTCATGCTCTCCCATAAGAGAGCCTACGGCGTTGAGCCTGCCTTCGTGAAGATTGGCAAGGAGGCCTACTATATTCGCCCTGTCCTTTGAGCCTATCACCAGACTCACTCCGGGCAGAGCCAGCACCTCCTCCGGCGACCTTTGGGAATAGCACCCGGCCACTACGATCTTTGCATCGGGATTTCTGCCGTGGGCCCGGGATATCATCTGACGGGATTTTTTATCTCCGGTGGCAGTGACGGTGCAGGTGTTCACTATGTATACGTCCGCCTCATCCTCAAAATCCACAGTGTCGTAGCCTGCGTTTTCCATGAGCTCACGCATGGCCTGTGTATCGTATTGGTTTACCTTGCACCCCAGTGTACAGTATGCAGCCTTCACCTGTATTCCTCTATTCTTCCAGCTCGTAAAGTATCATCGCGACGGTAGCCATGCCGGCGGTCTCGGTGCGAAGTATGCGCCGGCCAAGGGATACGGCTTTGCCGCCTTTATTTATCAGGCTCTCTACCTCGCCAATTTCAAGGCCACCCTCCGGGCCTATTATAACAGCTATATTTTCAGCCTTCATATTCGCCCTCAGGACCTCCTTCAGGCTGGTCTGACGCTCGTCCTCATAGGCTACGAGTATAAGGTCGTAGGCGGACATATCGGCGGTCTTAAATGTAGTAAGCTCGCCTATATGGGGTATTATGCCGCGGCCGGACTGCTTTGCCGCCTCGCAGGCTACCCTCTGATAGCGCGTCTGCTTCGCCTTGTACTCTCCCGGCTTCACCCTGACCACGCTTCTCTCCGCGGCCACAGGTATTATCCCGGTTATGCCAAGCTCAACGCACTTTTGTATAATGAGCTCCATCTTGCCCGCTTTGGGAATGCCCTGATAAAGCGTTATGCGCTGCTTCGGCTCGGCAGGACACGGTTTTTTATCCAAAAGCTTAAGCTCTACTCTCTCCCTGGAGATAGTCTCTATCTCCGCAAGGTATTCATACCCGCAGCCGTCGGACAGCATCACCCTGTCGCCGCTCTGCATGCGCAGCACCTTGGATATGTGCTTCACATCCTCACCGATGATGGCGGCGCTGTCCTCCGTCATGTCATCCGGCTTTACAAAGAACCTGTTCATGCTTACCTCTTGGGCCGCGCCAGTATAGCCCGCCAGTCGTCTCCGGCCTTTACCTCGAGCACCTCAAAGCCGTTCTTGTCGAGTGCGCAGAGCACCTCGTCCAGCCTCTCTGCGATTATGCCACTCATTATGAACACGCCGTCTTTCTTTATGAGTTTCGGCACTATGGCGGAAAGCTCGATTATGACGGAGGCCACTATGTTTGCCGCTACCACATCATACTTCTTTTCGCAGAGCTTATCCTGCAATGCGCTGTCGGACAGCACATCCCCCACAAGAACAGTGTAGGTATCCTTGCCTATGCCGTTCATGGCGGCGTTCTCGTAGGCGATCTTCTTGGCTATGGGGTCAATGTCCACAGCCACCGCTTCCTTTGCGCCAAGCAGCAGAGAAGCAATAGACAGTATGCCGCTGCCGCAGCCCATGTCTATCATGTCATCTCCCGCCTTTACTGTCTTCTCAAGGAACTCAAGGCACATGCGCGTAGTGTGGTGGCTGCCTGTGCCGAATGCCATACCGGGATCGAGGGACAGTACTATGCGGCCGGTGTCCTCCGCCTTCTCCCAGGAGGGGCGCACCAACAGCCTGTCGCCTATCTCCAGGGGCTTGTAGTATATCTTCCAATTGTTCTCCCAGTCCTCGTCGTCCGTGATGCGCACGACGGTGCGCAGGCTGCCGAGATCCAGACCTACATCCATATTCCTGAGCTCCGCAAAGGAATCCTCTATGGCCCTTACGGTAGCGCGATTGTCCGCAACATCTGCTATGTACGCCTTTACACAGGGCTCGTCGCTGGTGACGAGCCTATCCATGTCGGCATAGTCCCAATACTTGGCAGTATCCCTGAGGAACTGTTCTATGCTTTCTCTGCCCTGTTCTATCATAACCTGATTTATGCCAAGCATGTCAAGGCGAGCGCATACCGGGTCAAGGCCCTCCTCGGTAGTAAATATGGTAACCTCCATCCACTTCATATGATCAATTCCTCTTTATACATATAATTCTAAAGTATAATATACTGCATTTCTCACTTTTGGGCAACACAAAAGGGCGGCCGTAAAGCCGCCCTAAAGCATTTAGTCTAATTCCACTTATCTTTTACCTTGTCAAATATGGTCTTTTTGCCGACCTTTGCCTCGGATACTTTATCCCCAAGGGAATCCGCCAGCTTTTTTATCATATCCTTCTGCTCGGCTGTGAGCTTCTTGGGTATGACTATATTAGCCTTTACCATAAGATCGCCCTTTTGAGTTGTATTGAGCCGCACTATGCCCTGCTCACGCAGCCTGAAGGTAGTGCCTGGCTGTGTACCCTCCGGAATGTGATACTTCACCGTACCGCTGAGGGTAGGCACCTGTATATCGCCGCCCAGCGCCGCTACTGTCATAGGAACGTCCATGGTGATGTACAAGTCTGAGCCCTTGCGGGTGAACAGCTTGTGGCTCCTCACGGTAATGCTTATGTACAGGTCGCCCGCTGGACCGCCGCGGAGGCCCGCCTCGCCCTCGCCGCGCATGGTAAGTATCTGGCCATTGTCTATGCCTGCCGGGATATTGACTACTATGCGCTTGGACTTATTGACGCGCCCCCTGCCCTTGCATTCCGGACAGGGCTCCTTGATTATCTTGCCTGTGCCGCCGCAGGCATCACAGGGACGAACCGTAGAGAAGGAGCCGAACATGGTGTTCTGCTGCGAGCGCACCTGACCGCTGCCTCCGCAGACGGAGCAGGTGACGGGGCTCGTACCCTTCTTCGCGCCGGTACCGCCGCAGGCCGCACAGTTCTCCTCACGAGGTACAAGTATTTCCTTCTTCGTTCCGAAGGCCGCTTCCTCAAAGGTTATGGTAAGGTTATAGCGCAGGTCGCTGCCCGCCACAGGAGCATTGCGCCGCGCCGATGAGCTGCCGCCGAAGCCGCTGCCGAAGCCGCCAAAGCCGCCGCCAGTAAAGGCGGAAAATATATCCTCGAAGCCGCCGAAGTCGGCGCCGTTGAAGCCGCCGCCCTGTGCCTGTGTGGGATCAAAGGCGGCGTGGCCGAACTGGTCATACTGCGCCTTCTTCTGAGGGTCGGAAAGGACCTCGTAGGCTTCGTTTATTTCCTTGAATTTTTTCTCTGCCTCAGCATCGCCTGGGTGCAGATCCGGGTGGTACTGCTTGGCAGCCTTTCTAAAGGCGCTTTTTATTTCGGCCTCGGAAGCGTCTTTATTGATTCCCAATATTTCGTAATAATCTGCCTTTGCCACTGTTTCCCCAACTTTCTACATCTGCCGCTTTCGCGTGAATTCTCTTATTTCTTTCTCTTTGTTCCCCCGCAAGGAGCCAAAGCGAATCCGCTTTGGCTCCCTGCTTCTAAAAACTTGATTGTTTAAGCCTTAAAAAGCTTTATTTCTGGTCGTCCACTACTTCGTAGTCAGCATCTACAACGTTGTCGTCATGGGGTGCGCTGCCGGTGTTCGCACTGCCTGCATCGCTGCCATTGAAGCCTGCGCCAGCGCCGGGATTCTGCTGCTGGGCCTGCTGATAGATCTTGCCGAATACGTCGTAGGACACTTCGGTCAGCTTATCGCTGGCGGCCTTGATGGCTGCGGAGTCGGTGCCTTCCATGGCCTTCTTGACGTTAGCGATCTCAGCTTCGATCTTGGCCTTATCGTCGGCGCTCAGCTTGTCGCCCAGCTCCTTGAGGGTCTTTTCAGTGGAGTATACCATGCTGTCAGCATGGTTGCGGATCTCCACCTCTTCCTTGCGGGCCTTATCCTCGTTGGCATACTGCTCTGCATCGTGTACAGCCTTGTTGATCTCGTCCTCGCTCAGATTGGTGGAGGCGGTGATGGTGACCTTCTGCTCGTTGCCGGTGCCCAGATCCTTAGCGGATACGTGTACTATGCCGTTTGCATCGATATCGAAGGTAACTTCGATCTGAGGCACGCCGCGGGGAGCGGGAGCAATACCGGCCAGCTGGAAGCGGCCAAGAGTCTTATTGTACTGTGCAAACTCGCGCTCGCCCTGAAGCACATGAACTTCTACGCTGGTCTGGCCGTCCGCCGCGGTGGAGAAGATCTGGCTCTTCTTGGTAGGAATGGTGGTGTTGCGGTCGATCAGGCGGGTGAATACGCCGCCCACGGTCTCGATGCCCAGAGACAGAGGCGTTACGTCCAGAAGCAGAACGTCCTTTACCTCGCCGCCCAGTACGCCGCCCTGAATAGCAGCGCCTATAGCTACGCACTCATCGGGGTTTATGCCCTTGAAAGGATCCTTGCCGGTAATGGCCTTAACAGCTTCCTGTACTGCGGGGATACGTGTGGAGCCGCCGACCAGAATGACCTTATCTATGTCGGCATTGGTTAGGCCGGCATCCTTCATCGCGATATGCATGCACTCCTTGGTCTTATCGATCAGATCGGCAGTCATGTCGTTGAACTTAGCACGGGTCAGGGTCATGTCAAGGTGCTTAGGACCGGTGCTGTCCGCAGTGATGAAGGGCAGGTTGATGTTGGTCTGCACCATGCTGGAAAGCTCGATCTTAGCCTTTTCCGCAGCTTCCTTCAGACGCTGCATTGCCATGCGGTCGCCGGAAAGGTCGATGCCGTTGCTCTTCTTGAACTCGGATACGATATAATCCATGATGCGCTGGTCGAAGTCGTCGCCGCCCAGACGGTTGTTGCCGTTGGTTGCAAGAACTTCAAATACGCCGTCGCCTATCTCAAGGATGGATACATCAAAGGTGCCGCCGCCCAGATCGTACACCAGTATCTTCTGATTGGTTTCCTTATCCATGCCGTATGCAAGCGCCGCCGCGGTAGGCTCGTTGATTATACGAAGGACTTCCAGACCGGCAATGCGGCCCGCGTCCTTGGTAGCCTGACGCTGGCTGTCAGAGAAGTAAGCAGGTACGGTTATAACGGCCTGAGTTACTTTTTCGCCCAGATAAGCTTCGGCGTCGCTCTTCAGCTTCTGAAGGATCATTGCGGATATCTCCTGAGGAGTGTAATCCTTGCCGTCGATATGCTTCTTGTAGCTGGTTCCCATCTCACGCTTGATGGAGCTTACTGTACGGTCCGGGTTGGTGATAGCCTGGCGCTTTGCGGCGTTGCCGACTATACGCTCGTTATCCTTAAAAGCAACTACGGAAGGAGTAGTACGCGCGCCTTCGGAGTTGGGAATAACAACGGGTTCGCCGCCTTCAAGAACGGCTACGCAGGAATTGGTGGTACCAAGGTCAATACCTATAATCTTTGACATAATCTATTTCCTCCTGATTATTGTTGAGTTTATACTTTTTAATTATTTATTTCGCAACCTTCACCATGCTATGGCGGATTATGCGATCTTTTACTTTATAGCCCTTCTGGAAAACCTCCAGAATGTCGCCGGACTCAGCGTCGTCGCTTTCGCCCTGCATCACGGCGTTGTGCAGTTCGGGATCGAACTTGCCGCTGGCGTCTATCTCCTCAAGGCCCTTCTTTGTGAGTACATCCATCAGCTGCTTGTAGACCAGCCTCACTCCCTCAACGTAGTTTTGATCCACATTTTCGGAATTATTCAGCGCCCTCTCGAAGTTGTCAATCACCGGCAGCAGTTCTTTTATTACGTTTCGTTCGCCTTCAGCCAGGCTGTCCGCATAAACGCTGGCATTGCGTCTGCGGAAATTATCAAAATCCGCCTGAACGCGCTGAGCCAGATTTTTCATTTCATCCCGCTCGCCTTCAAGCTTTGTGATGTGATCCCTTACCTGTTGGAACTCATCCTGCTTGAGAGTTACGGTTTCCTCGGGTACAAGCTCCTCTTCGGCCTCGTTCTTTTCAGGCTTCGGCTCTACGGGATCCTTGTCGTCCTTTTTCCTGTTCTCATGATCTTTATCCAATTTACCGCTGCTCCTCTTCAAACATATTTGTAAGTATGGTGCCGAGGCTCTTGCCAAGCTGGCCCAGCACCGCAAGCACCCTTGCGTAATCCATTCTTGTAGGCCCTATCACCCCGAGAGAACCAAGGGGCGTCCCGCCTACCTTATACGTAGCCGTGACCAGGCTGCAATCCTTCATATCCTCCGAAGGATTCTCCGTGCCGATTGTCACCGAAAACTCGACCTTTGTTGCCTCAGTAAGCATGTTGCGGAGCATATCCTTGGACTCAATAACGTTCAGAAAGCTCCTCGCCTTGTCCATGTCGCTGTACTCAGGGTAATTGAGCATATTGTTGGCGCCTGACAGTTCAAGCTTTGAACCGTTCTCGGCACTCTTGCGCACGGTATCCAGAGTATCATTCAGGAAATCCCTCTGCTCCTTCATGGTGACGTACAGCTCGGGTATCTCCTCCTGATTTACCGTATCCAGCCGCTTGTTGCGGAGGCGCTCGGTAAGTATTCTGGAAATGCGCTCAAGCTGTTCCGCAGTGATGTCCCTGGGCACTCTGATCATGTAGTCGCGGGTAATACCCGCGTCTGTAACTATCACCACCAGAGCCTTGCCCTCGGTCACCGGCACAAGCTGAATGTGCTTCAGCTTTACGGCATTGATGTTGGGAGAAAGCACAAGGGAGGTATATTTGGTCATGTTTGACAGCACCCATGCCGTCTGGCGCACTATTTCGTCCACCTTGTTGATGGTATTTGAATAGCAGTTCTGAATAAACCTCTGCTCGCTCTCGGTGAGCATCGCCCTGTGCATTATGCTGTTCACATAAAGCCTGTATGCTTTTTCGGAAGGTATGCGTCCGGCGGAGGTATGGGGCTGCTCAAGGTATCCCATCTCCTCAAGGTCGCTCATCACGTTTCGTATAGTGGCGGAAGAAAGGGCGATGTCGGATTTCTTTGATACCGTCCGTGAGCCCACGGGAGTCGCGGTCAGTATGTAATCGTCGATTATGGCCTGCAATATACGCATCTTCCGCATATCCAGTTCCATAGCCGCTCCCTTCCTTTCTGAAATACTGTTTTGTTGTTAGCACTCATCGTGTTTGAGTGCTAACCCACGAGTAATATAATAGCACTGCTCCTCAATTCTTGCAAGTGGAGCAGCGCCTTATATTGTGACAAAACGGAAAAATCACGTTGATAAAATTGTTTTTTATTGCATGAATTCCATCAACGCGCTGTTCTGCATATCGAGGCCTCTGTCCGTAAGGCGCATAGATACTCCGTCCACAGTCAGCCAGCCCATATTTTCAAGCTTATTTACGGCTTCCTTGTATACTTCGCATACATCGGCCCCAAAGCGCGCCTTAAAGCGCCCAAGCTCCACGCCTTCTATTTTGCGCAGCCCCAGCATTATCCATTCAAACATTTCATCCTCCCGCCCTATGCTTTCGATATCTTCTCGCGGAAGGCAGCCATTCTCGATCTTTGATATGTAATCGTCCATGCTTTCGCTGTTCCTGAAGCGTATCAGTTCCCCATCTTTGCTTCGCAGCGCGGAGCTGGAATTTAGGCCGAGGCCTATATATTCCCCGACGTCCCAGTAATTTATATTATGCCTGCACCGGCGGCCCCGCTTTGCATAGTTTGATATTTCGTATCTCTCGTAGCCGAGGCTCTCAAGCCGTGCCATGCCGGCCCTGTGCATGTCGTACACCGCATCATCATCAGGCAGCACAGCGCGTCCCTGCTTCACCCAAGCGTACAGCGGCGTGCCCTCTTCCAATATAAGGGAATATGCGGATATGTGGTCTACTCCCAGCAGCCCGCCCCGTTCTATGCTGTCGATGTACGTCCTCTCGCTCTGTCCCGGCAGGCCGTACATGAGGTCGATATTTATGTTTTCGAACCCGGCAGCCCTTGATAGCTTTACGGCTTCCTCTGCCTGCGCCGCGCTGTGTATCCTTCCTATTGACCTGAGCAAACCGTTGTCAAAGCTCTGAACGCCTATGGAGATCCTGTTGAAGCCCGCCCTTCTGTATGCTTTCAGCTTGTCCATATCAACCGTGCCAGGGTTGCACTCTATTGTAGCCTCGGATATTTCCAGATCAAAGCAGGCTCTTATGCGTTCCATTGCGGTGCATATAAACTCGAGAGGTACTGCCGACGGCGTACCTCCTCCGAAAAATACCGTATCGAATTTTTTGCCGCCGCACTCTGCCGCAGCCATCGCTATCTCCTTATAAAGCGCTTGGAAATACGCATCTGCCCTGCCCTGTTCCGGGAAGGAAACAAAGTCACAGTAGGCGCACTTCTTGACGCAGAAGGGGACGTGGAGATATATTCCCGCCATTTCAGTTTATGCGAAGCACGCTCATAAAAGCATCGCTGGGCAGTGAAACAGTGCCTATCTGGCGCATGCGCTTCTTGCCCTCCTTCTGCTTTTCGAGTAGCTTTTTCTTTCTTGAAATATCGCCGCCATAGCACTTTGCAAGCACGTCCTTGCGCACTGCGCGAACGGTTTCTCTGGCAATTATCTTGCCGCCTATGGCGGCCTGTATTGGTATCTCGAACTGCTGGCGGGGTATTACCTCCTGAAGCTTCTCGGCTACGGCGCGGCCCTTGGCGTAAGCCTTATCCCGATGGACGATGGTTGACAGCGCATCGCAGATGTCGCCGTTGAGCAGAAAGTCCAGCTTCACGAGGTCGCTCTTTACATACTCCTTCAGCTCGTAATCAAACGAGGCGTAGCCGCGGCTCCGGGACTTGAGCTGATCGAAGAAGTCGTAGATTATCTCGTTAAGCGGCAGCTCATACTTGATATTTACCCTGTCCTCCTCGATGTAGGTCATGTCCTTGAACACGCCCCGCTTGTCCTGGCAGAGCTCCATTATGGTGCCCACATATTCGGATGGGGTCATTATGTGCGCCTCTACCACGGGCTCCTCCATATACTCTATCTCAGCAACATTTGGCATATTGCTTGGATTATCCAGCAGCATTTCGCCGCCGTCCGTAAGCTTTACCTTATATATGACGCTTGGGCTTGTGGTAACAAGGTCCAAATCGAATTCCCGTTCAAGGCGTTCCTGAATTATTTCCATGTGCAGCAGGCCCAGAAAGCCGCAGCGGAAGCCAAAGCCCAGCGCCATGGAGGTTTCAGGCTCATAGGACAGCGATGCGTCGTTAAGTTTGAGCTTATCAAGGGCATCGCGCAGGTTCTCATAGTCCGCGCCGTCGGCGGGATATATGCCGCAGAACACCATGGGGTTTGCCTGCTTATAGCCGGGCAGAGCTTCCTTGGCGGGGTTGTTCGCATCTGTTATGGTATCGCCCACCTTAGTCTCCGCCACGCTCTTTATGGAGGCGGATATATAGCCTACCTCGCCCGCCGTGAGCGAATCCGCAGGCAGCAGCCCCGGTGTGAACACGCCCACCTCGGTAACGTCGAACTCGCGCCCTGTCGCCATGTACCTTATACGCATGCCGGGCTTTATTGTGCCGTTCTTTACCCGCACATAGCTGAGAGCACCCTTGTAGTTATCGTATATGCTGTCGAATATGAGCGCCTGAAGCGGAGCCTCGGGATCGCCGCCGGGAGCCGGTATATTATCCACCACCTGCTGTAACACCTGATCTATGTTTATGCCGTTTTTGGCAGAGATGCGCGGTGCTTCCTCCGCGGGAAGGCCTATCACATCCTCTATCTCCTTTATGACAAACTCCGGCTGGGCGCTGGGCAGGTCTATTTTGTTTATTACCGGCACTATCTCAAGGTCGTTGTCCAGTGCAAGGTATACATTGGCAAGCGTCTGGGCTTCTATTCCCTGTGTGGCGTCCACCACCAGCACCGCACCCTCGCATGCGGCAAGGCTGCGGGAGACTTCGTATGTGAAGTCCACATGGCCCGGGGTGTCGATCAGGTTGAGCATATACTTTTTGCCGTCGGTATGGGTATAGAACATTCTGACTGCGGTGGCCTTTATGGTTATGCCACGCTCCCGTTCTATCTCCATGGTATCCAGCATTTGTTCCTCCATATCCCTGACGGCCACGGTATCCGTAAGCTCCATCATGCGGTCCGCAAGGGTGGACTTGCCGTGATCGATGTGGGCGATTATGCAAAAGTTTCTTATAAGCTCGCGGCTGTATGCCATTGCTGTCCCTCCAGAGAAAAATAAAAGCCTTAAAAGCTTCCAGTAAAAATAATACTTTATGCGAAGGCAAATTGCAAGGGCGGCTGTGATGTGATACATTATTTATTGATCTTAAGATTCGAGGTGTACGCCATGTTCTGCAAAAACTACGATTCCTTTATATCCCTCCTCAGCCGCAGGAATTACACCGTGCATACCGCCAGGGATGGCGCGCAGGCCCGCGACATACTGCTTTCCCTCGTCCCGGAGGGCAGCACCGCGGGCTTCGGAGGCTCCATGACCGCCAAGGAGCTATGCCTTGCCGAGGCGCTGCGCGGCAAGGGCTGCACCACTTATTTCCACTGGGAGGCGGCCGCCGAAGAGCGGGGCGAGGTGACCCGCAGGGCGGCCCGGGCGGACTGGTTCATAGCCTCCGCCAACGGCATAACCCGTTCCGGCAAAATAGTGAACATCGACGGCACCGGCAACCGAGTAGCCTCCATGCTATTCGGGCCAAAGAACGTTGCCCTCATAATAGGCAAAAACAAGTTCGCGGAAACCATGGACGAGTGCATGGACAGAATAAAGACTGTGGCATGTGCAAGGAATGCAAGGCGTCTCGGCCTGTCCACCCCCTGTGCCGTCGCCGGCCGGTGTACAGACTGTTTCTCCAAAGAGCGCATATGCAGCGTGACCACCATCATCGAAGCCAAGCCCGGCGCAATAAGCGAGATGCACCTCATACTGGTAGATGAGGTGTTGGGCTACTGATGTACTTCGCCTATATCATGCGCTGTGCCGACGGCACCCTCTACACCGGCTATACAGATGACATAGCCCGGCGAGAGGCCGTACACAACTCCGGCCGCGGCGCAAAGTATACGCGCTCCCGTCTTCCCGTTAAAATGGTCTATCACGAGTCCTTCGCTACGAGATCCGAGGCTATGAAGCGGGAGTGCGCCATAAAACGGCTTTCACGGGAGCAAAAGCTGAAACTTATAGCAGATCATAGCAATACCGGGCAGGAATGACCTGCCCGATTCTTTTGCTGCGCTTATTATTTAATGTGAAGCAGGCTGAACAGCCGGTGCAGCGGCGGCATATCCCCGGTCTTTGGCACAAGCAATATAAACGGGCCTTCATAAAGCTCCGGCTGCCGCGGCTTTTCTGCTGCGATGCCGTTTTCGCTCCTTTGGAGTATTTCCGCCTGCTGCAGCAGCTCATTTTCAGGTTTCACCTCTGTCTGCCTCGGCTCGCTGCCATCCGTAAATCTGACGCTCCGGACGATCTCGCAGATGTTTTCTTCCTGCGCTTCCCGCTCGTCCTTCCATGGGTCCGGGCTTCCGTCTGTAACCGTAAACTTATATCCCTGCCTTGCCGACTCCACCGCCTTCATGCTGTCGTCAAGGTATTTTGCGTCCGGCTCAAAGTCGAAATAACCGCCGGATATGCTGACGCTGCCTCTGCTGTCCATATACGAATAAAATCCGTCGGTGGGATCCGCATTACAAAGGCTCTTCTCCGGAACGCAGAACACCTCCCCGCCGCTTATCTCTATGCTTTTGCCGACCGCATCGTAAAAGTCGCCGGCAAGCATGCCTCCCTCCTCCAGCTCTGCCATGGATATCCTTCCGCCCGTCATAAGAAAGCCTTTTCCGCCCTCGGTAAGACTTACGGGTGCGCCGGCAAACACCATTCCGTCGCCGAAGTCGCAGTATTCTCCCCGAGAGGCGATACTGCCTCCCTCAAGCACGCACCTGCCCTCAGCCACAACTATTGCTACGGTATTGCCGATTATACTGCCGCTTTTATCCTCCGAGGAATCCCTGATGGTCAGCGTTCCGCCTTCTATATTCACGTTTACGGCGGCATAGGCGTTATATGCGTTCTCGCCCCGCTCCTGGGCTATGGTCCTCCCATTCAGGTCTATGCACAGCTCCCGCCTTACGGTTATGCCGCTGGTATCCGCTCCGCAGTTGGCAAAGGTAACATCGCTTTTGAGCTTTATGCTCTTTTTAAGCTCATAAATGGCAGCCTCCGCACCGCATATAGCCTTCGTATCACACGCAACACACCTGTCAAGGTCGCCCACAACGTAATATGCGCCATTACCGTCATTGCCGCTGAGCCTTGCTATGCATTCCGTGTCAGTCGTTCTTTCGCTCCACTCCCCGTCAATGGCGCAGATAATGACCGCTTTTCCCGCAACAGTTATGCTTTCCGCGTCATCTTCCTTGGAAACCTCTATTATTTCCCCATCCTTTGCCGCATCTACAGCTTCTTGCAGTCTGCCGTATTGCCCTTCGCCGGTACCGGGAGCCGCGTATGCCGGGACCAGCGAAAAAGCCAGCATCGCGGCAAGTAAAACAGCGGTCACCGTTCTTCTCATAGACCCTCCTCCTTGTATTTTTTTGAGATGATTAAGCAACGCATCTCGATGCGTATTTGAATTCCAAAGCTGTTTGAGAAAATCGGTTGATTTAAACGCGTATTATTTTGAGCTGAAATAAAAATGCCTGATTTGAACGGTATATGGTATTATGAATGCGCCCTCGCCGGAAGCCACCCGGCGAGGGCAAATGTGTCTTTTAGAAATCTATTTCTTTCTGAATATAGCCTTCAAGCTCCGCTATGGGCATGCGAACCTGAGCCATGGTATCCCTGTCGCGTACGGTGACAGTCTCGTCCTCAAGGGTATCGAAGTCGATGGTTATGCACAGCGGAGTGCCTATCTCGTCCTGTCTGCGATAGCGCTTGCCTATGGCGCCGCTGTCGTCGAAATCCACCATAAAGTGCTTGGCCAGAAGCTCGTATACTTCCCTTGCCTTGTCGCCCAGCTTGTTTTTCTGGAGGGGCAGTACGGCCGCCTTGTAAGGAGCCAGAGCAGGGTGCAGATGCAGCACGTTGCGCACGTCGCCGTTTTCAAGAGTCTCCTCGTCATATGCGTCGCACAGGAAGGCCAGCGCTACGCGGTCCGCGCCGAGCGATGGCTCAACACAATAGGGTATGAACCTTTCGTTGGTAAAGGGATCCAGGTATTCCATGGACTTGCCGGAATGGTTCTGATGGGCCTTCAGGTCGTAATCTGTACGGCTCGCAACGCCCCAGAGCTCGCCCCAGCCGAAGGGGAACAGGAACTCTATATCGGTAGTGCCGTTAGAGTAGTGGCTGAGTTCCTCCTTAGCATGCTCGCGGAGGCGTATATGCTCTTCCTTCATGCCGAGGGAAAGCAGGAACTTATGGCAGTAATCCTTCCAGTATTCATACCATTTCATCTCGGTGCCGGGTTCACAGAAGAATTCCAGCTCCATCTGCTCGAACTCGCGGGTACGGAAGGTAAAGTTGCCGGGCGTTATCTCATTGCGGAAGGACTTGCCCACCTGAGCTATGCCGAAGGGCAGCTTCCTGCGGGTAGTGCGCTGTACGTTCTTAAAGTTTACAAAGATGCCCTGCGCGGTCTCGGGGCGGAGGTAGATCTGGCTGGCAGTGTCCTCATTTACGCCCTGGAAGGTCTTGAACATCATGTTGAACTTGCGAATGCCGGTAAAGTCGCTCTTTCCGCACTCCGGGCACTTTATGCCCTGCTCTGCAATATACTCGGACATTTTCTCGTTGGTCCAGCCGTCAGGGTGGATGTCGGTAAGGCCATGTTCGTTGGCATAGTCCTCTATGAGCTTGTCAGCCCTGAACCTGGCCTTGCAGGATTTACAGTCCATGAGGGGATCGTTGAAGCTGACGACGTGACCGGAGGCCACCCAGGTCTCCGGGTTCATCAGTATTGCGCAATCCATGCCTACATTATATGGGCTCTCCTGAACAAACTTGCGCCACCAGGCCTTTTTTACGTTGTTCTTGAATTCAACGCCCAATGGGCCGTAATCCCATGTGTTGGCAAGGCCGCCGTATATATCCGAGCCCGGAAATATAAAGCCGCGGTTATTACACAGTGCAACTATCTTATCCATGGTAAGGTTTGTCATTATATATTTCTCCTTTCGGCAGGACTGCCAAAATTATTATTCGCTTTTTCAATAATAACACGGCCTTGCCTTTTCTTCAACCTGAAAAAAGCTGATATGCACACAAAATGGCTATTTTGCGTACTATATCGTAGAACGGCGCTAAGCGCCCGAAATTAAAGGAGGCAATATAATATGTGTAACTGGGGAAATAACAGTTGGTGGTGGTCATTAGGGTTATACATTATAGCAGCCCTCTTAATATTTAGGTTTGCGCGGTGCGGCTTTGGTCGGAGCGTAGCCCTCCACATCATCAAGCCTGTGCCCGCGGTTATAATCCGCCCGAGCCTGCCTCTGTGCTTTGCGGATTTTAGCGCACTCCGCACTGCACGTTATCGTGTTTTTGGGTGTGGTAATCTCCTTACCGCATATCACGCAATAGCGCTTAGGCTTGACGTGCGGCATATCATAGGTTTTGTTATAATCCCGGCGGCGTCGGCGTATGTTGTCTCGCACAGTTGTCTCGGCGCAGGCCTTACAGTATTTTTGCGCTCCGCTCTCAACGTTATACTCTGCCCCGCACTTAGCGCAATGATCTATGCTCCCAAGCGGCCGCGCTGCGCCCATGCGCTTATATTGCCGCTGTTGCTCTCGTTGGGCAATAATGCGGCAGTTATTGCAATATTTAGCCCGGAGGCCGCCGACAAATTCCTGCCCGCATATGGCGCATGTGCGCCTACAGGCACGGGTCTGCTCTGTCCTGATCTTTTTGAGGCAGGCATCGCAAAACCTCCGCTCGCCACTACCATCAAAAGCGGCACCGCACCTCTCACAACGGCACTGCATATTATGCTCCTCCCGCAAGGCTGCCGTCGTGCCTTACGCGGTACTCTATCAGCGCGGTGACATATTCGGGGCATTTGCGGGCGCCGCTTTCCCAGTTTTCAATGGTCCTCTTCGGTATGTTCAGGGCTGCCGCAAAGGCGGCTTGCGACAGTCCTGTCAGGTCTCTGATCTCTCTGATAGTCATTTGTATTCCCTTACCGTCTCCCACCCGGTGATGGAGTCAGTTGTATCAAGCTCCGATATCGGCAGGCGCTTAATTACGGCTATGCCCTGATTGGCGATGCACTCATATATATAGCGGTACTTTTTGGTGTCTACGGTCATTTCCTTCTTGACGCGGTTTTCAAATTTCTTTGTCATTGTCTTGCCCTCCTCTTTTTTATGGCTTTATTATACCACTCATTGGGTGGTAATGCAACAGCAAAACGCCATAAACTAAAAAAATAAGGCAAATAAAAAAGCCCCCGCCGAAGCAGGGGCGATTGAAAGGGATTCCCGAACGTGGGATGATATTATGCTGTTTTGTCGGTAGGTTCGGTGTCTTCTGTTGCGTTGCCTTTGTTGTGGAGCTTCTGCAGGGCGCCTCTGAGCGCCTCGGGCAGCGGCAGGCCAAGCGTGCCGGCGTTCTCCAGTATGGACAGGCCCTCGTTGGCTATGTAGAACATGCACACTGCGCTGCGCACCGCCCCATTGGTGGCGGGCACAAGTCTGTCAATTAGGGCTGCCAGTGCCACCAAAATTAGTATAAAGATTTTCTTCAGCAATCCCTTGAATCCTACTGCGCTGCTGAGGGTCCCGGTCACTGCTGCGTCGGCTACGCCGGTGACGTAGTCCAACACCATCACCGCCACCAGTACCATTATCAGGGGATCCCAGGCGCCGAAGAGCCACGCAAGTGCGCCGCCTACAGCGGCGGCAATAGTTTTGATCCATTCAGATATGTTCATTTTGTTTTTTCCTCCTTATCTTTTGGCTGTGCCTACGTATATTTTGCCGTCAACGGACACGGATACCTGCAACACGTTCGGCAGTTCTGTCGGCGCTATGCTGTGTGCCTGGCAAAACGCTCGTATGGCCGCAATGGTGTTTTTGCCCGCTATGCCGTCCGCGTCCCCCGCGTCATAGCCCAGAGCGTTAAGGGCGGTCTGCAATGCCTTGATATCGTCGCCCCTCATCATGGGGGTAGTCAGTTCGATTTTCTTTGCCACTTTTTCCTCCGTTTCTTCTGGATCGTCCGCTTGCAGCAGAGGTAGGCGCCCCCAGTGTGTCCAGTCGCCTTGAGATAGCAGGCGTTTGCATACGCCGTCGTCCCGGCCTTTGGCCTCTATGGTGTAGCCATCGCCGACGTATACGCCGACATGTACCATGGCCTTCTGGCCGTTCTTCATGCCCTCGATAAATAGCAAATCGCCGGGACGCATCTCTGCCATGCCAAAATAGCCCCGGTTATCCCGGCACATGCCGTATAGGCCGTGGGCCGAGGTGTCGCCCTTGATCCAATGCATGGTGTCGCTGATATAATGGACGATCAGACCGGAGCAATCAAAAGCATATAGGGGGCGTTTGGCGGCGCCCCGGAAGAACTTAACGGCCCTGTCGTAATTGCGGGTGCTGGTCTCCCTGCGTCTGATCCATGTCTCGGGGGTGCCCATGGTGTCCACGCGCTGCCCCTGCGCTCCCCATACATACATATCGCCTACGTGGGATTCCAGGTAGGCGATAAAACCGTCTATTCTGTTCATCTGCGTTTACCTGCCACCGCAAGGCCGAACCCTATCAGGGCTATGGATACCGCATATGCGAGGACGGAGGCGCCGCCGGTCTTGGGTATCACCACGGGATTTTTTGCAATGGGCTGTTCTGCGGGCTGTGCGGCGTTGAAATAGTAGGTCTTGCTTACAGTCCTGTCCTGCTGGAGTGCATTGTAAAGTTCTTCGGCTGTCTCAGCATTATTATAAGCCATGTCTTTGATAGTGACGCGGAGGGCGGCGGGCTGGTCTATAACTATGCCAGTAATATTGTAGGTGCCGTCCGCAAGAGTTAGGTTGTTTTCGTCCAGCTTTACGCCGTCCAGCTCCACAATAAGTTCCATGTCGGTCAGGTCGTAAAACCGGGGTATGCCTATGTCCACTTTGAGCAAAAATAGCTCATTATTGACGTAGGTTTTGGATACCGCCTTGCCGGTCTGGTAGTCCAGCGCGGTTATATCCAGAGTTACGGGGTCTGCGGCGTAAGCTACGGTGCAGAGGCACAGCATGAGCATAACCGCGAGGATACAAGTGAGTTTCTTCATGGTAGTTTTCCTTTCTTTAAAGTTCTATTTCTTCGATCGCCGCGCGAACCTTCAGGCAATGGAGGTAATTCCCCATATGCCGTTTCTGCTCGGTGAGCAGCTCAAGGGGACAGCTTGGCGTGAAGTTCAGCTTCTTTGCCTCATAGAGACAACACATTTTGTCGAGCTTGTCATAGCGGATTTTTGTCTGATAATACTCAGCTCTAAAGCGCTCCTTATAGTCGGTGCTGTTCATAAGTTCGATGGTGTCTTTAAGTTCCATAATGTTTTCCTTTCTTTGTTTTTTGATTATGAAAAAAGAGCCGTGCGGCTCCTTATTCCGTGTATTCGCTCCACTTGGTACTTCCCGCCTTGGGCTTGTAGACGGTGGACTTGATGTGCTGCTCGGTGCATTGCCATGTTTTGCCGTTGTAGGTAACTATGGTGTCTACCTCAATCACCGTGCCGTCCTCGATGTCGCTCCACGCGGGATAGGTCACGGTCTGCACCGCCCAATATGTGCCGAGGTTTGCGGCAGGGGGCTTGTTGCGGCTGTATTTGAGGGCGACATAGCCCTCAACCGTATCCCCGGCTATATAGCGGGTCTCAGCGTCCCACGGTGCGCCCTGGGAAGGCGGGCTTATGAGGCTTTGCCTGGCAGCCGCAATGAGACCGTCCAATTCGCTGTGTGCCTCCGCAATGAGCGCCGCCCCGGAGAATTCCTCTACCGTTACAGCCTCCAGCCCGGGCAAGCCGCCCCGCCCATTCAAGGCGTATATGTTGCCTCCGTTTACGACAATGCCCTGAGCTTCATGCTCAGGGCAGGTGATGTACACTCCGTTTTCTTGCAGCCGTACATAAACGGCGCCGTCCTCGGTGCTGAGAATAGCGCCTCCCTTTTTTATGCGGTACATTTCATTCCTCCCTTTGTATGAATAGTTCTGAATACAGCGCATCCATGCTTTTAAGCGTCCTGTATGCGTCAAAGCGTTTTGCGTAGCCGCGCCACGACTGATACGATGTTGCTACGTCCTCCATCGCCATCTTGCCCCTGTCTACCCATTCCCGGAATTTTTTAAGTTTGCGGCGCATCCTTGCGACGGAGCCGGAATCTATTTTTCGCACCACTTTCCCACTGTCCGTCAGGAAAAAACGGGTCTTAAGAAAGGTGAAGCCCCGGCTGAGCTTCACTATGCGCGTTTTTGTCGGGTGCAGCGCTATGCCGAGGGCGGCGCACCGCTCATGTATGTCCTCCATGCAGCGGCGCAGATACTCTTTGCTCTCATGGAGAAGGTATCCGTCATCCATATAGCGGGCATAATGCCTTATGTGCAATTTCTCTTTTATGTGGTGGTCTAATGAATTGGGCAGCGCCAGCGCGCTTATCTGGGAAACCTGGCTGCCAAGGCCCAGCCCCTCCGGCCCGAATCGGTCAACGAAATATTCCGCCTGCGCTATCAGCCGCTCATCGCGTATGCACCGGCGGTATTCGTCAAATATGGGCTTATGCCGCGCCGTGTCAAAATACTTTGAAAAATCAAACAGCAGGGCATATCCTTCCGTGCCGTGCCTTCGGTAATGCTCGTGCAGGTGTCGCTCCAGCCTGTCCAGGGCGAAGTCTATGCCCTTGCCCTTCAGGCTCGCCCCGTTGTCATGTATGAAGGAGGAACTGAGCAGCGGCGTAAGGCAGTTGTCGCAAAGGCATCGCTGCACTACCCTTTCGGATATATGCACGCTTTTTATATGCCTGGGCTTGCCGCGTTCCATCAGGTCGAACTCCGTAAAGCCGCGGCTTTTATACCTTCCGCTCAACAGCTCCACGCGGGTCTTGTACACGTTGGCCAGCGCGTTTGCCTTATACGTCTGTACGCTGGATTTCCACAGCACACCCTTGCGGGTCTGCTTATACGCATCATACATGTTGTCATAGCTGAACACGGCTTCAAAGCAGCCGCAGTTTTCGTTGCGCTCCTGTTTTTTTGCTTCGCGCTCCGCCTTCCTGCGTTGGTATCGTGCCTCCCGGCGTTCCTCGCTGGTCATTTATCCTCCAAGGTGAAAACCCCCGTACAGTCTGGTATGGAGTGCGTTCTCGACTGCAAAGGACAGGCCCATGAAAGCGGCTATCGCACATTCGCCGCCCATGCAAGCAGCGTCCGGGCCGCCGCATCGGGGGTTATATTTACCCGCAATATATGCGGGACGGTCCTGTTCCCCTTCTGTATTGCACTGATTTCGCCCAGCGGTTACTTTGTCTGGCCACACAGAATCAGGGGGGCACCCCATACGCATTGTTTGCATTATTGTTGGTAACGGAGCCCGCCGCCGCCACCGCCACGAAGTTATTATTGTTATTCGTATTAGGGGAGGCAAGCCACCACACCGCAGCAGCACCGCGAGGACGGGGAGCACGATTTACGGAACAGAACCAAACTTTATTTTTACTTCAAGTCGGCGTATCGCTTTTTATCCGCCTGCCGCACACCGGAGAGCAGCGACGCCTCGTTGACAGCCATCTCCACCCAGGCTTCAATCACGTTGGCCTCTATGGAAAACAGGCTCCGCGCTATGTCTATCTTGGATAGCAGGTTTTGCACGTCGTTGTTCGCCTCTATGAGATGATCCCGGCGCATCTGAGCCTCGTGCGCGTTTGTCGGGTATATGCTGTTGGCTGCCTTGGCGTGCTCATGGCAACTGGAGGCGAGCCGCGCCATCTCCGTGGTTATGAAAAACGTATACCTTTTGGGGAATTTTAAACACTGCCGTATCGTGTATACCTCAAGGTTGTATGCGTTCTCAAGAAATTGCATACCACTTTCACCGCGACGGCTTTTTAATACGGACATGGAAAATCCCCTTTACAAAAAATTTTTTCGCCCCGCCCACAAGGGGCGGGGATATTAGGAGAACGGATTAAATACAGAAGCAGGGGGGCACCCCATACGCAACGCTTGCAAGATTGTTGGTAACGGAGCCCGCCGCCGCCACCGCCACGAAGTAACTATTGCTATTCGTATAAGGGGAGGAAAGCCACCACACCGCAGCAGCACCGCCGACTTTTCTTATACGGCTGGCGTTGGTGGTGAAGATGGGGTACTTCCTGCCTTCGCCCGCCGCAGAGTAGTTTGTGTTGCCAAACACCTCTATTTCCGTCGGCAAGAACAGCTTGTCCTTTGATATGGTTATTGTCGTGCTTCCGCTTCCGGCGGATACGCGGCGATTGACGGTCTTTATGACGTTCTTGAGCTCCGCTGGAAACATATTGAGTATTGCCGGCATACGCGAGGTTCGCATCTGGCAGTTGTTCCAGCCACCGGCGTTGGTACTGCCGCTGTTCATCACGTATGCTGTGTTCATGCACTCGGTAAAGCCAAAAGTTATTGCGGCGTAGCCTGAGCCGTCCGCAATGTCATCATGGCAAAAATCGTATATTGCGACGTCATGAGCCTCGTCTGTAAGCTGGAGCTGCTTCCTGTCGCCTATCGTCCAAAAATTACTTACATCCTCGCCGGAGTTGGCCACGCCCGCTATCTGTTCCCATGTGCAGCTTGAAAGAGGACTGTTAGTGCTGAAAAGCGTCCACACGCCGTTGACGCCTATGTATGCGTTGCGGTATTCCCACGCAGAGCCATTATACTGCATAACAAGGCCGGGTGTCAAAAATATGCTCTGGTCCCCGGCAATGGACAGGCTGTATCCGCCGTTGTCCACGGTATGTATCCATATATCGCCGCTTACCGGCTCCGCCGGCGCCGCATAGCTGAAGCATATAGTGCCCGGCTCAGTGCCGGTGAGTATGACCACCTGATGATCGACAACCACTGCCGGCAGAGAGGTCGAAATCTGCACATCGAAGGCCACGCCGCCCGCTGCGGCTCCATACACCATGTTAAATATCATACTGTCATTACCCCACGATCAATATATTCACGGTCAAGTTGGTTTCCGGCACCTTTTCACAGGTGAAGGTCAGGCTGTTCGCTGCCTGTTCCGTGCAGCGCACCTGTGCCGCGCCGTAGGCTTCAAGAGAGGCAGGGGCAGGAGTGACGATGATGTTAGAGGCTGCCGTTACCCCCTGCACCGTGACGGCCTGCGTAAAAGGCGCCGCCGCGCCTGCCCATGCGGATGCCGAAAGGGCTGCCGCCTTTCCCTGTGATGGCGCCGCATAGGTGCCGGCAGGTATGGGAGGCTGGTAGTCTGTGCCACCTACGGCCTGTGTCACTTTGCCGCCTACGCCCTTAAGCAGGCCGTTAATGTTGGTCGCGGTGTCGGCAGTTATCTCGTTAGGGCCAGCGGGGCCCTGTTCGCCCTGTGCGCCAGTGTCGCCTTTCGTTCCCGTGTCGCCCTTTGCCCCCTGCGGGCCTTTGATGCTGACGCTTGCGGGGTTATCCAGCCCGCCGTTGTTGCTCCATGAGATAACACCCTCGGCAGAGACGGCGGGGGTAAAATACGGGCCGGTGTCGCCCTTGGGGCCGTCCGCGCCCTTGGGGCCTTGGATACCCTGCGGGCCTTGCTCACCCGTATCGCCTTTCGCGCCGGGGTCGCCCTTTGCGCCTTTTTCGCCTGTCGCGCCTTTTTCACCTGTCGCGCCTTTTTCGCCCTGCGGGATGCCGAACTCAAAATCAAATACCTTTGCGGTGTCCGCGCCGCTTGCCGTTACCTTTACGGTGGCGGCGGCTCCGGCAGTGAGGGTATTTGCCGTGGCGGTGGGCGTGCCGAATCCAGCGGCTGCTCCGGGGTCACCCTTTGCGCCGGGGTCGCCCTGTATACCCTGTTCGCCCTGTATACCCTGTTCGCCCTGTGGCCCCCGTATATTGATTGTGGCGGGGTTTTCCAGCCCACCGTCATTACTCCACGATAAATCGCCGTCAGCGGTCACAGAGGGCGTAAAGTGCGCTCCTGCGGGGCCTCGTTCTCCCTTGTCTCCGGGGTTGCCTATAAGCCCTTGTATACCCTGCTCACCTTTGGGAACGCCGAACTTAAAGGTGAACACTTTTGCGGTATCTGCGCCGGAAGCTGTCACCTCTACAGTAGCGGGGGCTCCCGCGTCAAGGGTAGTCGCCGTGGCGGTAGGTGTGCCGAATCCGGCGGCTTCGCCCGTGGGGCCTTGTTCTCCTGCGGGGCCGCGCTCACCTGTGAGGCCCTGTTCGCCCTGCGGGCCTTTTATGTTGGCGTCGGGAGGATTGTTCAGCCCGCCGTTATTGCTCCACGATATAACGCCATCGGCGGATACCGAGGGGGTAAAGTATGGGCCGGTGTCGCCCTTGGCTCCGGCTGCGCCGGGGTCGCCCTGCGGGCCTTCCGGGCCTTGGAGCTGCCCCTGATCCACCCAAGCGGGCGGGGTGGCCGTGGTATCCCACATATAGATGTTATACGGCGCCGCCGCGCCTACGTTGTACATATCGCCTTGCTTTGGCGAGGTGACTGCCGTTTGCAGCGCCTCCACCGTGGCGTATGTGCCGAGGATATTAAGCCCGGTGCCGGGTTCACCCTGGGGGCCCTGCTCTCCCGCGGGGCCTGCCGGGCCGGTGTCGCCCTGTGGGCCTTGCTCACCCTTTGCTCCTGCGGGGCCGCGCTCTCCTTGCGGGCCTTGCGGGCCTTCCGGGCCTGCCGGGCCGCGCTCTCCTTGCGGGCCCTGGGGGCCTTCCGGGCCTGCCGGGCCCTGATCGCCCTTTGCTCCGGCGGGGCCCTGCTCTCCGGCGGGGCCTTCCGGGCCTTGTGGGCCTGCCGGACCCGCGGGGCCGGGTTCGCCGGGTTTGCCCTCGGAGTTTACGCCGCTGTCCTCGTACTCGTTTTTTTCGAAGCTCCACACATACCAGTTGCCATTATCGCCGATATACGGCGTTTTTACCGTCGCAGTCTCCGCTTTTTCTGCGGCCTTTATCACGTCCTCCGCCCAGTCCGGCGCAGGAGGGGGAGGCACGGGGCCCGTGCCTCCTATGGATTGCTCGACGTATGCGGTTATGATGTGCGTTTTGCCGACGGTCTCCCCGTCCAGCAGGCGCAGCTCGATCTGCCCCACTCCGGGCACGGCGGTATCCGCAGCGTCCGGTGTCCACTGGATCGGGGAGGACGTGCCGCCCACGACTACCGGCCTCATCTGGCCGTCGGGGCGTTTGTATACGATGGATACGGTGCCTTCCGGGTACTCCTCCAGCCACGGGGACACGTCAAATTTGTGTGTGCGATAGGCGTTCTCGCCCACCCGCCCAACGATAAGCTCCCGGGTGAGTATGCCGGGGCACGAGGTATTACTTTGCATTTTTCAGCGCCTCCTCCAGTTGTTTTATGCGGTTTTCCATATCCCGCAGCATTTTATGTGTATTCTGTGCGTCAGCCCACAGCACGGCGGGCACACGGTCATAGCTCACGCTTTCAGCCTCTACCATGCCCGTCTCTTTGTTGCGGTTGTATTCAGTGAGCCATGGGAACTCCTGTTCCATTTCCTCGGCAACGAATCCGTAGCCGCTGCGACCTTTGTCGCCGGAAACCTTGCTCTCAAAAGTTACCGCCCGTACTCGGTCTATGCGGTCGCTCACGTTATCGTACTCTCGCACGTCATGTATGTTGCGTTTGTAGCGTTTCGATGATGTTATGCGGTACAAATAGCCGGTGTCGGTATCGAGGCGTAGGTTTGCGCTATATGACACCTGTCGAGCAGTCAGGCTGCCCATGTATACCGAGCTGCCCGTTAAATACAGTTCCCCGCAGGCCATGCGGTTGTCGCAGCCAAGTGCAGTCGCAGTAAAAGGTGCGTTACAATTTAGGCCCGCAACCATGCCTCCATATCCGTTTAAAACTGTATTACCAAGGACTAATCTCCCGTTTGTATAATCGGAGTACAGTGTGCAGTTTCCGCCCTGTAACCTGTCACCGTATATTGTAAATCCTGCGATTGAGCCGCTTGTTGCTGTAATTTTTCCGCTGATCGTCAGGTTACCGTTGCCGTCAAACGCAAACACCGTGTTTCCGCTGGTATTTTTCATCGTGATGGTGTTGGCGGTCAAGTCAATTAAAAATCGGCCATCTTTTGATTGGAGTATGCCTGCGGTAATCCGCGCCGCGTCCATGCCGCCAGTGGTGATAAAGTCCGCGTTGATCTTGCCGTCAATCGTCATTGCGAGGCCGTATGGGCCGTTGTAGCCGCTGGACGAGTAGCCAAGGCCGGACTTGTTCCACCGCCAGACCTGCACCGCGCTCTCTATGTCCGGCTGATCCATTATCAATATCTCGTCCGGGGTTTTGCCGCCGGTGCTGCTGTGTATTACCACATAGCCGCCCTGGTTGCCGGTTATCAGCTCCGTTGCCTCTATTACCGCCGCCTGCAGCGCCGTGAGGTCGGGGCCCTTGGCTATCTCCTGCGCCTGCTCCGCTATGGTCATGGCTACATTTTTGCGGACATTGCCTATGGTCACGCTGTCGTATGCGTCGATGAGCACATTATAGACCGTGCTGGTCACCTGCGCCGTGGCGTTTACGCCGAGCCGCTCAAATATCACGGTAACGGTGTCGCAAAGCTCCACCCGCTCCAGCAGGGCGAGGTCTTTGTACTCCTGCGTCTGCTCGAGCTGCACAAAGGACACATTGAGCGATACCTCCGGCACGCCGATGTTGTGGTCGCTCATGTACTGCTCCGCCGCCGCCTTGAGCGCCTCCGCCGTGGGGGTATCCTTAATTTCCGTCGTGAGGTCGAGGGGCAGTATGCGGGTATAATCATATGTGCCTGGTGCAGGAGTGACTTTCGGGCTCGTCTCCACTATACCGTCGCCGTCGCTGTAATAGGCATACACCCCGGTGTATACGTTGCTGCAATTTTCGTCCTGCTTCAGATCAGTCAGGTTTTTGCCGTAGCGTATCGTTACGCCGCGGTTTACACCGCGCTGCTGATACAGCCGCACGGTGTATTTGTCGTATTTGTATTCGCCTCCGTAAACCTCGAGCATGGTCGGCAGCAATGAACGGATGGACGCGGGCGATTTTACCGTAAAATCGCCGGAGGAGGTCATGTCAGACCAGAATGTAAACGGGTTCGCCGCGATGGCGTTTGTGCTAAACCCCGCGAGCGCTGCCTGAACCGAGGCCGCCGAGTACGGAGAAACGGGTATTCCGGTCAGGTCGTAGCTGATGTGATAGGCGTATACCGTGACGAGGCCATTTATGGGTTTGCTTATGCGGTACACTCTAAACGGCTGCGCTAAATCGACAGGGTTAGGCTTGGCGAGTATGATCGAGCGCTGTTGTATTTCGGCGTAGTGTATGCCCTCGATAGGGTATTTGAGGGTAAGCTCAAAGGCACCGTTGCGTGTTTCCTTGACCGTGCAGCTCGCCGCATCGGAGAGCTTGCCCAGGCCGTTTGTCGTAAATGCCGTCGCTGTCGGCGCAAATAATACCGGTTTCATAATGTCCACCACCTCGGGGTTATTTGGACGGAAGTTATGCCGCCCGTCCATGTTATCTCATTATCGCCGGGCACAAGCTCCGGGAAGTCCGGTATAGCGACCTGACTATTAAGGTTGGTCACGCCCTTGTAGGCGTTTTCGGTATCGCTGTCCAGCGTGATGCTGCCATCTATGGCGGCGAGGGTGCAGACGTACTCGCCTACCTGCAGCGTTGCCGCCCCGCTGCCGTAAACGGTGATGAGGGGCTTTGCGTTAAACGCGGTCGGGTTGGTTATCGTCCCGCCGCTGGTGCTTATCGTCTGCGCCGTGTCGCCGATGTTTAAAAACCGCTGCGGTTTGCAGTTAAACTCTATCGTTGCCCTGCCGTATAGATTAAATGTGTTTTCCAGATCCATCGGCCCTTGAAAAAAGGCCATGCGGTAGCTGTCTGGCGTGTAATCGTCAATGAGTTTCTTGTAGCCGTCCACGTTGAGCCACGCCGCCACGGCACGGGCAACATCCGGCAGTTTGCTGTTGTTTCGAGGGCCGCTCAGGTAGATGTCGTATCCTTGTATATAATTGCTGTATGCCTGCTGCTGTAGGAGCAAGTCACCGTTTCGCCCTGGTACGCTGATCGCGCTCTGCTTACGCTGCGGCACGGTATATGTCGGATACCGTTCAACGATGCAGTTCAGGCTGTCGCTGGTTATGCCGTTCCAGTTTATCATTTGTAAATCGCCTCCTGTCTCGCCACGGCGTCGTTTATGCGGTACATTATTTCATCGGCAAGGGCTTCCACGTCCTGCCCCTCGGCGCCGTAAACGGTGATGTTGACGCCGCCCATCATGGCGGCGCTTTCGGCGTTGCTTTTTATCTGCGTCCCTTGGGGCAGCCGGAGCAGCTCGGGGCCCTCCTCGCCTACCAGCGTCCAACCGCCCTGCCAGTAATCCGTGCCGTGGGCATTGCGGCCGACGCCGGAATCCCACGCCTTGCCGCCCACGGCAACGCCCTTATAGTCCCAGTCGCCGTTGAGCCACTGAGCCAGTTCCGCGAACGCCTGCCGGAAGCTGCCCTTCATTTTGCCGACGAGGTTATCCAGGCGCTTGTGAAATTTATCGACAGCGGCCACGCCTTCCTCAGAGAGCACCTGATTGTTTTCGTGTGCCGCCTGTTTCATATTGTCGAGAGCGTCCGCGCCGTCGTTGATGATAGGGTTGAGTTTCAGTGCGCCCTCACCCATGAGGGACATTGCAAGTGTGTCGCGCTCCGCGCCCTCCTCCATATTAGCGAGGGCGTAAACAACATCGTTGAAAAGGTCGTCTGTATCCCGTATATTCCCGTTTTCGTCCGTCAGCGTCACGCCGAGTTCTTCAAACGATTTTGCCATCTCCTCATTGCCCTCAACTGCGGCTACCGCATTTTTGCGGAGGTCTTTTGTGAGGTCAGCTATCTCTTCCATGCTCACGCCCACTTGCTCTCCCGCGTAGCCCCATTCCTGCAATGCGGTCGTGCTCAGGCCGGATGTGCCGGAGAGCAGTTTCAGGTTTTCGGCGAGTTCAATCGTCTCTTTGCCGATCTCCACCATATAGCCCGCCGCCGCGCCGAGCACTCCGGCAAGGCCGAGCATATCGGTGTTTATGCCGCCGAGGTCGATTTCGTCCAGCGCGTCAGGGAGGTCTATGCCAAACTTGCCCGCAAGGTCGCCGAGGGTGCCGCTGGCTGCTCCTGCCGCCTCTCCCGTCTCGCTCAGAGCGCCGCTCATGTCATCAAGGCTGTCCACGTTGTCATCGAGGCTGTCCGCGAAGCCACTCAGGCCGGATTGCGTTTCGTCGAGCTGCCGCTCAAGGTTTTTCAGTTCCGCATTGGCGTCGTTTACGGCCTCCTGCCATTTCAGCGTTTTTGTATCGTTCTCGCCGTATAGATCAGCGGATTTTTCGAGCATACCATTTAGCGCGTCCACGCGCTTTTTCTGTACGTCGATTTGTTTGTTTAATACCTCGGCGGTTCTCTGCGCTTTTTCTTCTGCTTCGGTGTTTTCGTCAAAACTGGCGGTGACGAGTTTCATCTCGCTGCCGAGGGTTTTTGCCTGTTGTATGATCTGGTTGATGCTGTCGCGGTATTCTTTCTCGCCGTCTATGCCCAGCCTCGGGCCTATGCTCACAGCCATATTGTTTACTCCTGATTCATTATTTCGTCGTAGGTCAGGGGCCGCTCATAATCCGCGCCGTTGTATATAGCGCGGCAGTCAATGAGGTCAAGCAGCTCGCCGTATGCGGTGTGTATGGTTTCTGCGCGGCTCATGCCGAGGCTCAATCCAAAATACACCAAAAAGGCCGGGGTGATCTTCACTCCCCGGCCTCGGTTTTTTTTGACGGGATCGCCCTCACCGTCCTGTGAGTGTCCCTGCCGTATGCGTCTATCGCGGCGTTAAATATCTCCGCAAATTCCTCCAGTGTCAAAGAGGCCACCTCGTCATACGTCAGGGGAGTGGGCTTGTAACCGGGGGCTTCAAACGCCGCCGCTTTCTCGCCCATGAGGGATAGTATACACACAAACCGCATACGGTTTTCCGCCCTCCGGCCCGCCTCGCTGTCGTTGAGGTAGGCCATGAGGTTTGTTATATCGCCCTCCGGGCACAGGCGGGCCAGTTCGATGCAGGCGCCAACGCTATATTTAAATTTCACCTCGCGTCCATTAACCTCTACCATGCGTTAAACCCCCGTTATATTGAGCACCTGTTTGATGACTGCAAGCGCCGCGGCCTCGGTCTCCTGGTGCTCGCCGCGCAGCCGCCAATCGCGTTTGGCCTTGTCGCTGCGTACCACATCAAACGTGAGGTTCTGGGTCTGCCAGTTTTCGGTCTCCGTTTCGGTCTGCGCTCCCTCGTCCGGGGTGGCGAGCTTGCATTTGTAAATGACCACAGGCCGATAGCTCTGTACGCCCTCATATTGCCATTTTTCGATGTAGCCCACGCCCACGTATGGGGTTTCTGCGTCATCGTTGTCCACATATACCTGCACTGTTTCAGTGCCGACGGTCAGGCTGGTCGCGGCAGGCAGGCCGCGCATGAGTTTGTCAGCCTCCAGTGTGAGGCCGTCCACGCTCAGCGCAAGGGTGCCGCCAGTAAATTTTCCGGCGGCGCTTTCGGCTTCTACGTTGTCGGCAAAAAACTTGCTGCTGTTGTTGGAGCCGCTGGTCATGTTGACGCTCACGCCGCGTGCCATTTTCTGGCCGTTAGCGTATGATATATCGTTTCCGTTGTGCGAGTATATAGCTACATATGGTTCCGAAAAGCCTATTCTTACTCCGCCATTATTCATTTATTCGCTCCTCATTTCATAATTTGTGCCGTTTCCTCGTCAATCACTGCCGCCATGGCCTCTAAGGCTTCTTCTTGGCATTTTTTGATCGCTTTACGGACAAACGGGTATTTTTGTTGTATGCTGCTGCCGCTCTCCACGGCGGCGGCTATGATCTGGTTAGGCTGCCCCTGCGGGTATTTTTTTGTTTTCACTCGGTTATAGCCGCGAAATCCGATTTTGACGTTTAAAAAGCCCTCATCGTCGCGCATTCTGGATATGCCAAAGCTGTCCTTTAATCCCTCGATCTGAATTTTGGGCACGCCGTGGGTGTATTTTTTGGTTTTGCTCGTATTAGGCAGCGTCGGAACCTCGTCGAGCCCGTTTCTGATCGCGTTTGCCACTATATCCGCCCCCGCGTATACAGCCTTCGCTGCCGATTCCCGGCTATTTTTGCCGAGAGCAGATAATTTCCGCTCGTACTCCTCGAGGCCCTTAAACTTTAGCGTCGCCATCAGGGCACCTCCCACGTCCATTCGTAATGGATCAGGTTCGTCTCGTCCTCGTACTGTACGGAGTTCAGTCGCCAGGGTATCCTCAGAGAGTTAAGGGCTGCCTGTATATTGTCCACGGCCGGGTCATATTCCTGCGGGGTGTAGTAGTCCACCGTGCCGGTGATCGCTTGCTCTGCCTTTCGGTTGCCGGCGCTAAATCCGTTTTCCCCGTCCTCCGCCCAGACGCAAAACGGCGGTTCCATGTGCGGCCTCCAGTAGTGCTTTGTATTCGGCACCACTTTTGCCAGCGCCTCACCGAGAGGCTGTAATTTATTCTGCAACGTCATACAGTTTATCGAGCCTCCTCAATGTAAGGTCTGTTATTTTCAGCCCGTCCTCGTCGATCAGATGCTGAACATTATCAATGCGATACTGTTTTTTGTCCTCGGTCACGGCATACATACCTATTTCGGCAGCGTCCGTCCGCCATGTCCTGATTAGTAGGTCTATCTGTTGATTTGCGCCAAACGCAGCATACTGGCGCCCGTATCCGATAGCGCGTTCCGCGTAAAGCAGCCATTCGGCAGGGATAAGATACATGGCGGGCATTCCGCCCGCCACTTCGTTCGTATCTTTCAGTTTGCACAATATTACAATGCCCGTATCGTATGTCATACGCCGTCCTCCTGCATTTTCTGACTGAATAGGCGGTTGTTGAGCGCATAGCGGAGCATACGGGGCATTACGGGATTATCCTCCGCGCGTTTGCGGAATAGATACGCGGCATACATAACAAGGATTTGCGCGTCCTCCTCGCAGTTGGTGTTAAGGTTTATGCCCTCGCGGGCGATCATGCCCGAAGCAGCATTAAGAAGCTGCCCCAGGTACTCATCGTATGCCGTGGTCGTCAGCGACAGGTTAAACTTAAGCCGCGCCACAAGTCCCGGATTTGCCATGGGTCAGCTCCTCCTTTCTTAAGACTTGGTTACGGTGAGGGTATATACCCGCACAGCGTTGCCGTTTTTGACGGTTACGGTCAGGGTATTGCTGCCGCTTGTCCAAGTCGCGGTACCGCCGTTGTTGAGGTTTTTGCCGTTAAGGTTGAGCTCGATCTTAGCCTGCGCCTGCGCCGCGGTTGCCTCGATCTTGTCGGTAGCGGCTGCCGCTGTAATGGTGTATGCCATCACGGCAGGATCAAAAGTGGGCGTGAGAGTCTCGCTGCCTACGGTCAGGCTCTGGAGGAGCGCGTCGTTGGCGGTGTCTGCCGCGAAGGTCATGGAGGTGGTGACATCGCTGCCGTTGATGTTGAGCGCGACGAAAGACTGAGGTATGACAGGCGTACCATCCGCACGAGCTTTGCCGCGGAAAACGGTGTTATCCTGGACAAACTGTACGCTGTGGTCGGCGTCGATCTTTATCTCGCCGCGGTTTACCCAGAGGTAGAGGTCGCCGTAGCCGCCTATGATGTCACCGTCGGGGACAAACTCCAGTATATCAATGTCGCCGGTGATGATGGGGAGCGTTGCAAATACGCCGGCGGCTATATCGCCAGTCGCGGTAAAGGTTATGACCTTCGATTTGAGCAGGTTGTAAGTCTTACTGTTCATCGCCCAGAACTTTTCGCCGCGGGCATACAGACTGTATGCGTTGCCGGTGGCGACAGTGAGCGCCGCCCAGAATGCAGCGCCGGTCAGGGTGCTGTCGATCTTCTGGACGTTGGTGGTGTGGAGGTCTACCCATGCGGGGGCATTGGCGGGATAGTCGTTGGGCTTGGCGGTCTGGGCGAGGCGACTTACTATGCCCATAGGCATTTTGATGCCGGTGCCGTAGAGGATCGCCTTGTCCTCTGCGAGGCCGATAGATTCGGACAGCATCTCCACGATCCACGAAGCGAGGTTGATGTCGTTGTCCTCGAGTATGCTGTTGCACACCGGCACAAAACCGGCCACTTTGTAGCCGTCCACAGTGACCTGATTAAACACAAACTGCAGTTCGTTTATAGCCGCGCACATCTCAGTCCATATCGCCTCGGGCACGGTGCCGGCTATGGTCTGGCGGGCCTCTCCATTAACATTGCGGACGCGGACGCGGTTGAGCAGTTTGGAATACCTAAACATGTTCTCACTGATGAGGTCGAGAAACACTATGGGGACGGTCAGATCGGCACCGTTTACCGCGCGCTGGGCCCCGCCCTTCATACTGCGCAGTTCCTTCAGGAATGCCTTAACGTCCTCGCGGGCTATAATCTCCTGCCGGGTCTGCATGGGCAGGGCGTCAAAAACGCGCTGTTCTTTGGGCAGCGCACGGATATTGATGTTGATCATTCTGGTTCTCTTGCTCCTTTCGTTTTCTTCGATTATCATGGTCTCTTCAGTAGGAGGCTCTTCGGCGGGAGCCGCCTCCTCGATGCCCTTGAGTTCTTCCTCCAGCCTGTCTATCGCCGCTGCGCACTCATCTTTCGCCTTGTCAAACGCGCTCTTTTCAGCTTCGTACTTGGCGACTTCTTCCTCCACGGCCTTCTGCTGTTCCTCGTCCGTGGCCTCCGTGACCTCGGCGATAGCGGCCTCGAGCTCGGTCTCGCGCTTTTTAAAGGCAGCCTCTTTGCCGCGCAGCTGCTCCAGTTCTTTTTTCTTGTTGTCAATGCTCCGGCGGAGCATCAGGGCTCTAAGTGCCATTACTTATTTCCTCCTTTAATCTTTGTTTTCATGTCGGCGCGCCACTTTTCGGCCTTGCGCCGCTTGATATCGTTGATTTCGGCCTTCCGGGCCTCTACCTGGGTATCCTCGTAGGCTGGGAAGGTTACTACGCTTACCTCCCAAAGTTTGACTTTGCGGAGGTGCCATACGCTGGGGCCATCCTCGTTGTAGTCCGTGCTCTGCTCGACTATGTCAAAACCAAACGAGCATTGATTGACGTCGCCGCGCTTGACGCGCTCATAGAGGTTCATAGCGTCTTGATCTTTGGGGTTAATTAGGATACTGCCCCAAAGGCCCTTGTCATCGATGCGTAGGGTGAGCGTGCCGGCGGTGGTACGTCCCAGCACCAGCCGGGTATCATGGTCAGCCAGTGCGCGCACATCCCGCTCAGTCTCGCCGTCAAAAGCGCCGGGCTCTATGGTTTCATATGCGTCGTCCCACAGCCAGTACTTACTGCCGTATACGGCAAAATAGCCCTCTATATAGAGGTTGCCGTCGTCGGCGCGGGTTTGAAATTGCACCGGCTGCGCGATTGCGGTCCTTTTTGCCATCATGAGTTGTTTTCGCCTCCTTGTAGTTTGCTTTGGTCGCCTATCATGCCGCGGGGTATGTAATTTTCCAGTATCACGAGATCGTCGAGGCCGTCCATCGGGGCAAGATTGAGCCAGTTGCGAACCTCGTTGCCGGTCATAATGCCACGGACGTATTCGTCGTTGCCGACGCTCGAAAGGTCCCTCAGGTCGTAATTGTAAAGGCTGCGGCTGTTGAATCTGAAATACCAGTCGGGGTTGTAGAGCAGTTTTCTCGTCAGCTCCTGCTGTATGTTCTCGGCAATCGGCATGATGGTGGACGAAATGAAATTGTTCCAGGCGTCGCGGGCAAACGTTCCCTCGCCCAGGACAAACGTCGGTATTCCCAATATTGAGGCTACAGTCTGTTTGTCGAGTTTTACAAAGTCCGCCAGCGCGAGGTCAGATAAGCTCAACGGTTTCACCTGTTGCACGTCAAACTGGTCTGCCGGTATGATCCACGGTTCTCCGGCTCTGCCGCTCGTGATGTAGTTCTGGAGCAGCCGGTCGCGCCCCTCCGGGCTGGAAAACTCATCGGTCAAGCCGTCAACCTTCACGATGAGCGCCGGTTTCCACTCTGATGACATAAACCCGTTTTCCGTCGCTGCGGCCTGCTTGAGGTTATCCGCGACGGTGGAGAGCTCGACCTGGTATCCCCTGCCGAGCCACGGATAGTAATCGCCGGGATTAAACGCAAAATGAAGTACATCATCCGGGCGGTATACTTCTCCAAGTATGAGCACATCGTAGTCCCACATCCCGCTTGGGACAAACGACACATACGCCGGAGGGATAGGCTGCAGGTCGGTGATATAGCCATTCTGCGTTACGGGATAAACCACCGCATTGCCGTTGCCGCTCAGCATCTGGGTTCTCACGATCCACCGCACCCAGTTGCTCCTCGTCATGTTGTGGTAAGGGGCGATGTCAACCTTTTTCGATAGCTCGTTTTTTATCCTGACGTCGCCGCGATCGGTGTTCTCCATCAAATGGATCGTCATTACCCCAATAAGCCGGGCGATGGTGTCCACCGCCGTCGCGATCTCCGGGTTATCCGCCAAAGTGGTATATCCCCGGCATTTCAAGCTGCCAAACTGTGAGCTGTCGCAATAAAACGTCACGCCCCGCTTCGTCGAGGGCTCCGCTCTGGCGGCTGCTCTATTTCGTTTCCGTTTACTCATTTCCAAACCATTCCTCCCCTGCTCTGATTCTGCCCATGCTCTCTAAGTAGCGCACGGTGGCAAAAACCGAAGCATCGAATAAGTCTATCCTGTGCTCCGGCTGTACCTTCTCGTATTGGATTATGTCGTCGGTTTTTTCTATCGCCCTAACATTCTGCACGCAGTATTCATACGCTTCGCTGTGCAGGTAGTAGAGCCGCCCATTTTTGGCGCTGTTTTCAATGTACCTAAACCCCTGCGATTTGTTGATCGTGTACTGCGGTTGGTCGATGATTTTAAAGCCCGCTTTTTTCATGTCAAGCATATACTCAGCGGCAAATTTGCGGTCATGGCCTACCTGCACGATTTTAAATCCCATGTCCCGCATGCTGATATACCAGTTGACCACGTCCGAGTAGTTGGTGGTGGGGGCGTTGCACATGGTCAGCCAGCCGCTCTCCTCCCAGCCAAACAATGGTATATTGTCCTGATCGGCCTTGAGGGCCGCTGCCGTCAGCGGAAAAAAGGCGTGGGTTATGATTATGTCAGTGTCTTTATAATGACCAAAAAGCGCCGCCGCGGTCAGGTCGTGGAGGCGGGCGAGGTCAGAGCCGCCAAACCATTTAATAGGCAGCCGGGCAAGCTCCGCCAGTGTCCAGTCATGCGCCGCGTCGCTGCGGCGGAACTCGTCGATGTCGAAGTAAGCCTTTAAGGCGTTGACGTAGACGTTCAGGCTTTTTGCCAAAAAGTCCTTGCGTTGCTGCGGGTCGTTCATCGCCTGCCGGCTGTCGTTGAGTATTTCCGCCGGGCGTATGCTCACACCATAGGCGGGATTAGCCATCTCGTGGACGATGGGGTTTGTATAGTCAATGTCGCCGCCCTCGTCCGGGTTTGCGCAGCACATAAAGATAAAATACTGCTCGTCCTCTATGGTGCCGTTAAGTACCTTCCGGCAGTAGCGCAACCGCTGTCCGAGGAATGCCTGCTCGTTGTCACCCGCCGTGGATATGCCTATGATCAATTTATTTGTATACGCCTTCATCGCCTCTTTAAAGAGGTTGTATTGTTTGGGCTTTTTGTAGGCGTGCATCTCGTCGCATATGGCGATATTGCAGTTGAGCGAATCCTGTGTGTCGGGGTTGGCGGCCAGCGCCCGGATATAAAACGAGCCGTCGTCCCCAAGGTCGGCAGTCATGCTGTGCTCGTTGTTGTTGTCTATGATTTTTATGGACCCGCCCTTGGCCTTGTCCTCTCCCATCTGGCGCACGTTGTACACTAAAAAATTAAAACTCTCGAGGGACTGCATCAGGGCCGCGCTGGTAATGTAGGTTTTCGCGCCGCTCTTGCGGTACCAGAGGGACAGCGCATAGGCAAGAGCCGCCGCAAATGTGGTTTTAACGTTTTTGCGGGGTACAAAAATGAGCGCCTCGTGAAATCTTACGATATCAGTGCCGCTCATTTTAAACCCTATAAGATTGTAAATGATAAATTTGTGAAAGGGCTCCAACTTGAAGGGGCTCCCCCTCAGCGGAGTGCCATCAATCCGCTCACCCTGTTGGTGTTTGAGCGTCAGCTCGATTATCTGTATCACAAACTCCGGGCCTTTGGGGTCTATATAATAGTCCGGGTTGTCCAGATCGCGGAAAAACCTCTCAACGGCCTGTTTCAGTTCCTCGCAGGCCACCTTCCGCCCGCCGCGTATGCTCTCGGCGTACTCCATGACGGCGGGCCAGTTGCGCCCTTTAATCGTCGTCAAAGCTAATTGCGGCAAGTGCTGCCGCAAGTTCTCCAGTTTTCGCGTTCTTCGGGGGCGCCCCGCAGACCTTTTTGTAGGCCGCCGGGGTCAGGCCCAGCTCGCGCCAGTACGCAAGCGCGGTTTTGTTGAGCATATCCCACAGGTCGAGGTATGGGCTGCGCGTCATGTTGGTAGCCCCGGCCTTATTGGTGTGCTCCACGATGGGGCCGTCGCCGTCCTCCCGGTAGTCCGCCATTACCTGGTCACGCTGCTCCAGTATCTCCGCGAGGCTGTCTATCACCGGGGCGTAGTCTTTGGCCTCGACACCGGCGCGCTTGCACAAGCTTTTGATTTTTGTCCGCCATTTCTTGGCGGTCAATGGTTCGCCCTGTGCCACGCCGCTCACCTCCTCCACCGCTCCGGGGCCGTGGCAAAAAACGGAGCGTTTTGTTTGTTTTTCGTTTCGATTTTCAAAAAATCCCTCGCGCGCGCCATAATGTAGGTTCTGGCGGCGACCCCCACCCCTAAAATTTTCTTTAGAGTTGGAAAAGGGTACCCGCGCCATAGAACGAGAGGAGGGCGCGTCCCGATGAAGAGGGGGGGATCAATCGTTTTCGCGGTTGAATCTGCTCCGGTCTCGCAGCGCTTTTGCCTTCTCCGGGTGCCGCTTGTTGTGGCACTCGTGGCACAGCGCCACAAGGTTGTCATCGGCAAACGCCAGATTGGGGTACTCGTCGGCGTGCTTGATGTGGTGTACCTCTGTCGCCTCGGTAAGCCTGCCGTATTTCCGGCAGTCCTGGCAGCGGTAGCCGTACAGCCGCAGGATATAGGCGCGCTTGTGCAGCCACTTCCGACTTTTGTAAAACCCCGGCGTTCCGGGTCTCGTGTCAGCCGTGCCGCTCACCTCCCGATACGCAAAAGGGGCCGCTCACGGCCCCTTGCTTTTTTGTCCTGTATCCATTATAGCAGGTTGCCGTCAAAAAATTTGCTGCAAATGTGCGTCAATTATTTTTTGCTGCGCCGTGGTGTAATGGTAGATAACTGTATTGATCGCGAGATTGCGCCACGAATAATACGTCCTGTCGCTTATGTGGAGCTTATCGCATATCTGGCTTTGTATATACATTCGGCCCCGGCGGCTGTTGGCATTGCTGCGGAGGTGGAATGTCTGCTCCATCAGCTCCGCAATCTCCGGCTCGTATGCCAGCAGCTCCGCCCATGCGTCCTCTATCGCCTCCACCCACATCTTCGCCCGCGCGTCCACGATCATGTGGTGCTTTTTGCCCGCTACCCTGGCAATCACAGTGCGCAGCGTAACGTCACTGTTGATTCCTGTTTTTGCCGGCGGCCCTTCCTTCGCCTGGCCAAACGCTGCGCTCTCTATTTCTTCGCGCTCTGCCTCTTCTGTTGTGCCGCTCAGCAGCGCGCCTTTTAAGGCGGAGTAGGCGTATAGGTGCTGTATCGCCTCATGTCTTATAGGGTTTTGTTTCATTCCGCACCCTCCCATATCAGCGGCCTTCCCTCTGCGTCTACCATTACGCACACACCGCCTTGGTATGTTTTTAGGTATTGTATGCCCGTGAGGTTATCGACATATATCGTATACAATGCACCCGTTTCCAGCGTTCGCAGTCTGTAAGTACCAGCTTCGGCCTTTCCGCACCCGCTCAGGGCGAGAATTAGCAGAGTCAATATTGTTATTGCTATTACTCGTTTCATTTTTCCTCCTTCGGTTTGTATCGAACCTTTTCGCAATAATCCATATCCCATTCTTTGTCAGCCGCCCATAGCGGGGCAATCATTTTTCGCGCACCGTCTTCACGCCAAACATAGACATCTTCGTTAAATTCAAGACGTTCAAAATCTTCGCAAGGAATATCTTCTGCCTTTAGAATTACGCAGTGCATAATGCTCTTTCTGATCCCAAAGCATGTGCCAGCAAGAGCATAAAATCTTTCTTTGGCATCATACGGAGTATACAGAATGGCTTCTCCGAAACCGTAATCAATGGTATATTTCATGTTCATTCCTCCTGTTCGCTCGTCCCGCCGGTCAGTGGCCGGCATGCGCAGGTAATCCTCAATCACCGCCGCCGCACACGGCCAGCCGTAGCAGACCGCGCAATAGTAGCCCTCGGCCATAGCGCCGCTCATAAACTCGTTTTGATTCGGGGTCGGACGGTTGTCGCCCGTTTTGAGCTCAACGTATATGCCATGGTAGCCGCCCCGGGCGACAGGGATAAATACATCGGGTACGCCGGAATGTACCCCCTGCCCTATCAGCCGCGCCGCCGTGCGCTTATCGCGCAGGCCGCCGTTGGGTATGTGGTGGTAGAGTTGCAGTGCCGGATACTGCGTCCGCATCATCCGTGCCCATTGGGTAAGGGCGGTCTGGTGCTCGTCCTCTCTGCCCGTTGCCGGTTGGGCAGGCCGCCATACGGGTATACCCGCCCGGTTGAGTCTCTCGGTGTATTCGCTCATCTTTTCACCCTCCCTTTAGTTTCGTCGTTTCTCTGGTCTCTCGCCAGCATTATGCTTATATACGCGCCGCTGACAAAGCTGTTTGTCCTGACGCGCACATCCTGCTCCGGATCGTACAGGAAATATCCGGGGTAAGCCTTCAGCAGCTCCCGGGCTGCATATTTGTCATGCTGTATCGCCCTTACCGTACTGCGGGTCGCCTTGTGGTCATATACCTTGACAGTGGGCTGCTTGAGATTCTTGGAGCCCCACCATCTGCGCCGCCCCTTGGGGTTCTTCGAGAGATACTGTCCCATAGCCTCAAGGCCGTATTCGTTGGGCTGAAGGCGATCCGCGTTGGCATAGCCGAAGTGCCACAGGCTTTCACAGGTGTCGCGGTCTATGCCGCTTTCAAGGATGACGTGCAGATGAAGGCGCTTAGTGTTTTCCGTGCCCTCTTCCGCGACTATCATGTACTTGCCGGAGGCCAGCCCCGCCTTTTTCCTGCGCCGCTGCCATCTGGCTATGTAATTCCGTGCGTCCCGCTGTATCTCTTCCATGACAGGCAAGCGACCGTTCCTGCTTTCATAGGTCAACGTGACATGCAGGCCGCCTGCAGTTCCGGGGCCGAAATTTTCATTGACGAGCCGCACGAAGCGTTTGCGGCTGTTGCGCTCGTTGTATCTCTTCTGTGCCGCCCGGCTTTCCCTGAGCCTGGACGCCTTAACCCCGCACTTGGGCCGTGTATCCCAATATGGGTATACCTCCAGCTCCAATATATTGCCGCTGCGAATCTCCTTCACGCGATAACCTGACAGCTTTGGGGTGCTGCCTGGCGTACTCTGTTCTGCATCATAAAAGTCCGGGTCTGTTATGATCCACTTTGTTTTCCGTCCTTTGCCCATAGCTCGATACCTCCTGCTTATCCAACATCGGCATTTAGGGGCTGACAACCCCGGCCCACATAGTGGGCGCGGGCTGGCAATAGCATAATGGCGCTCGCTTATGTCAAGGGCTTTCGCGGCATAAAAGCCAACCTGCGGGCTGGCATTTATTCCACGGTCCCTTGACAACGCTTCACGCAATCGGGCGATGCTGCTATGGCCTTTTGCCGGGGACGGTACTTTGCTCAGGGTCTAACCCTAATGCAGTTGCCGCCACCCTATAAAGGAGAACCGGGTAATGCCGTACCCGGCAAAAGGTCATGCTCGGTTTCTTACTACTCATTACAAGCCCGAAAAGAGCTTGTCCGCCGCCTATTGGTATGCCTGCCCGATTCACCGGGCAGGCTTTAAGCTGTGCATATTCTCTTGTTTTTTGGGACTGCGGAAAATGAATATTTGCTCCACCCCGGCGCGCCCGCCGCACTCCATGAATTTATCCGCTTCCAATATGGGCAACTCCCGCCCATTTACCCTGACGCGGCAATCGCCGCGGTTCTGTCTGTACGCCTTCTCCGCTGCTTTCTTGTCAGTTGTGGTCAGCAGTACCGTCTCTTTTCCCGATCTGCGAATGAATACCTCATATGTGATAAGCGTTTTTTTCTTGCGCGCCATACCGCACTCCCTCCTCAGTCGTTGTGCGCAGCGGACACCAGCTCGGCCTTCCTCCGTACACACCTATCCGCTTCCCGGGTGTATATCCGCCCTTCGCCCTGCACAGCGCCTTGTCGCATTGGCTGTCCATACTATTTATATAGAAGGGACACTCCCGGCAGTTCTTTGGGATACGGCGCATTTGGGTCTTTATCACTATTGGCATGGCCTACACCTCCGTTCCCGCTATTACCGCCTGGCAGCAGCTTCGCGCCGCCGCCCGCATCTTTCCCGCTATTTCAGATGCGCCGGAATCCTCCGCCCTCGCTATGCACTCCAGCATTTTGTTAGCGCTGTCCTGCATACTCTCAAAATGCACCTTGAACACCGCCATATCCGAGTTTGCCATCGCCAGCCGGCGCCTCAGCTCTTCCGCCTGCTTGGTAAGCGCGGCCCGCTCCTGCTCCGCTATCTGGGCCGTCTGCTCGTATGCCGCTCTTTCCGCTTCCGCCTTCCTTATAGCCTCCGCCTTTTCTTCGGCGGCCTGCTTCGCCTTGGCCTCCGCTTCTTCTATCTGCTTTCTGAGTTTCTTTACTTCCGCCTCACGGGCCTTATCCGCCCCCTCCTTCCGGGCCGCTTCCAGCTCCTTCGGGTCCGCGCTCTGCGGCTTGTCCTCCAGCTCCCGCAGTTTGCCCTTAAGCTCCGCCACCACCGTAAGCGCGTTTTCCGCCCTGGCGGCCGCGTCGTGAAGCTCCTGCTGAGCTTTAGCCATATCGGTATCGTATACGCACTGCTGCTCGCTGAGCTGTTCTTCCATCTCCTGCCTGGCTGCCTTGGCTTCGTTCTCCCAGTAGTCCCGCTCTTTCTCCGCCGCCTTCTGCGCTTTTATGGCCTCGTCCAGCTGGCGGACCGACATATCCGCAACGTCATTTTGAGCTACAAATTCCTCGCGCTCGGCAGCAGGTAAAGTCAGCAGTTTCAAAGCTTTTTGCGAACCCAAAAGCGCAAACGTCTGCGTATTTGAGGAATACTCTTTGGCGAGCTGCATCATGGTCTGGGCGGTGCGCACGGATACGTCCACACGTTCCTTAAGGTAGTCCAGCCATTCGCCGTGATCCAGCTGGGCCTTGACCTCTATTAGCCGCTTGCCTATCTCGAGGATGGCCTCGCCCGCCTGGTTTTTGTACAGCAGTATTTCCGTGGTTATGGTATTGATGTCCCGCGGCATATCCGGGAGCAGTTCCTCATATTCAACGTCGATGATCTCTTTTGTTTCTTCCATCATGCCCTCCTTACGCTATCTTTTTCTTCTTTACCCCGCCCTTGGCTACCACTTCGGTAAGCCAACTGTTCACAAAGGCTTCGATACCCGCATCCTCTGTATAAGGCGCGTTGTTTTTCGTCCGGCACTGTATGAGTTTTTTGCCCTGCAGCTCCAAGGTATAATAGGGCCTGTCAGGTTCCTCCGCCAGCCGGATGAAAAATATCGCGGTTTTGCCCTCCGCCATGCGCAGGGCATAGCCGCCCACGCAGTGGTGCAGCGCCTGCCCCTCGGCTATCAATTCCTCCTGGGAGGCCGCCGGGCGTATGATGTATCCGCCGCTATCCCAGGCAAATTTTTGCAGCTTCTCCACGGCATGGGCAAATTGTTCCTGCACGATCCTATCTTTCTCATACCGTATCTGCATCGCCGTGGCGGCGTGGGATGCCCGCAGGTCGCGGGGAAACATCACCTGCTCGCTGTAGAGGTCCATGCGCAGCTGCTCGCACTCGCCTATGTAGTCCATATACAGCCGCTCAAGACCGTGCTGCACCGCCTCGGTCTGCTCCGCAAGGTATTTCAATATGCGGTGCAGCGTGGCATATTTTGTTGCGGGGGATATAGCCGCATAGTCAATGCCGAGATTCAGCATCTCAGATATGTCCCGCTCCGCGACCGCGCCATTTTGGCACAGCCGCCACAGGACGCCCGCCCGGCCTATATCCGTCATGTGCCATTCCCCCGGCTGCATCAGCTGAAGCAGGCGCAGCGGGAAGCGGAAGCATTCGCCGAGCTTATTGCGCTTCCAGCGTATCAGATCCCTTTCGCCGTTTCTCACCCCGTTTACCTTTTCAACTACCAGCCAGTAAAACCGCCGCTTTATGAGATATTCCATTACAGGGTAGCGGGCCCAGTCCAATAAATACTTAATGATGTTCACGCCCCGCCCGGCGGCGTCCCCCGCTTCGTAATACAGTTCCGGCGTGGCGTACTGGAGATGCGTTCCCGCAACCGCCGCAGGCAGGCTCGCGTCGTAGAATTTATAACAGCCATCGTATATATCGGATACATTTCTGTACCGTTTCCATTCTCCCAACGGCAAGCGTATGGCCTGCATACAGAAGTTTTCCTTATATTCGTGCTGCCACTTGGCAGTGTGCCGCTCACGGATAGCGTACCGTGCCACCTCCTGAAGCCATTCCTCCGGGCTCTCATATCGTGCGGAAGGGTCACGCTTTAAATGCCACAACCTTATAAATGTAGTCCTTCCGTCCGCGCCGAGTTGAGCCGCCGCAACATTATCCACAAATTCGGCCCTCCACGCCGCCCCGTCCTTCAGGAAGCAGTCCACCTTCGCCCCGCAGCTGGGGCATGTAGTAAGGTGGTATTGAGTGAACTTTCCTCTTACCTCTCTGCCGCAGGAATAACACAGGCCCCTGGTATTGCCACGCTTATATATGATGGTGTTGTCCCGGTCTATGACCTCCCGGCGCACCCAGCGTATAAAGCCTTCCGGCAGTTCTTCCGGACAAAGCTGCCAGTCGCAGTCAAGCAGTTCGCCACGCATTTCCATATCCCGCTGCTTCGCTGCAGCCTCGGTCTTCCTGATCCATGTATCGAGGTTATCGAGATAATGATTCTGCGTCACTTTGTCGCCCAGCCACGAGGCCAGCAGCTTTTCCTCCCGCTCAGATATATCGGGATAGCAGGTTGTCAGGTTTATTGCGGTGTTCTCCCGTATTGCCGCCGAACGGACGGGACGGCCGGATATTTTCATATATGCCACGCAGTCCTGCCGCTTCTTAGAGCAGACCATCCGCACCATTTCTTCCTTTATCTGCCGCCAGCACCGCTGCTCGATATTCCGCTGCAGCGTCACCACCAGCAGCCTTTCATGATCCACAACCGGCGTATTAACGATGACGCGCACGTTTAACAGCGCATTCTTGTTTTCATATGGCTCTGGCCACGGCATCTTCCTGATTTGCTTTGGTATCTTGAGCATGGCGTCTCCTTTAGAAGAAGTCGCCGAAATCTACGTTGACTATCTTACGACTCTGCGGCTCCGAAGCCGGTAGCGGGGTGACAGGCTCCATGCTGTCTATGCCGAAATACCTGTCCACAATGGCATATACCTCATCATCCCGCATTACGGCAACACTGCCCTGCTTGCGCGCTTTGGCAGCCTCCATTACCTTGTCCATAGCGTCCTTGAGGGTCCTGTCTTTTTTGAGCACCGCTTCTGCCGCCTCCACGTTGCCGCAGTGGTCTATTAAATGCTGTCCTATGGCTTCAAGGTACAGGTCGTCGGGCTTTGCCTGCATCTCGGTGTTAATTTTGATGATCGCTTCCTGTATAGCGTTCATATGCCTTACCTCATTTATTTCACTTTAAGTTTCTTGGCTCACGTTAAAGTTCTGGCTCCGGGTTATCCGGAGCTGCCCCTTGCTGGTGAGCTTTATCTTGGCGGTTATGCCGTCGCTGTCATCCACGGTTATGCGGTTCGCATCGCCGTCATATACCAGCGCAGCCGCCTCGTACACATAATCGCGCACGTTTTCATTCATCACCGCAAGCCCTGACTCTTTCGCCGGCGGCCCAAACAGCGCGTCAATTATCTCTCGCGCGTTTTCAAGCGTTATCTTCCGCATTGCCGCCGCATCCTCCCGCCGCTGTTCAGCTTCCGCATACTTCTTGCTGTCCAGGCAACCACAGAACCGTGAGGCCAAATAATCAGCATCCCTGTCCTTATGATTTTCGAAGCCGCGCAGCCACTGTACATTCACCATCTGCCCGCAAAAGCGGCATATGCCGGTCTCGCCGCCGGCTATATTGGGTTTTTCTTCCATGTTGCAGCCCTCCTTTTTCATATATCCATCACCCTGGCGATCCAGCGCAGGAAACGCCGAAAGCCACGGGAATGTTCGCTTAAAAATTCAAAGGCGCAGAACATCAGGCACATGCCCATGGGGTATGCCGCCAGCAGCAGAGCCACTTTCAGATATTCCATTGCCAATTCAAGGGTCATATGCGTTTCCTCCCCGCCTTTTTGCTGATGTGTTCCGTCCTTACATACAGGTTGATACTGCTGCTGTTGCCTTCGATACCGATTACCTCCGCATCCAGCAGCGGGCCTACGGTATCGTTCCGCCGGCGGGCGGTGTTCTCCCCCGGGGCAAGGTCCAGTACCATGCGCCCGAAGGGGGACTCATACAGCCGCACCCGCTGGGAGTTCATCAGGGTTATACGTGATATTACATCGCGTACCAACAGCATGGGCTTGTCCTCCTGTTCTGTCTGATACCCCGGGAGCTTGGGCCATCGGCAAATGCCCTCCTTCCCGGACGCACTGGGCCTGAATCCTATTTATGCTCGCCCAGCCGAGTTGCTAACGTGCATGGTTATTTGGAGCGTGTGATTATCAGCTGCAGTTGCCCAAGGGTATCACCTCCTGAGGGGGGGAAACTTCGGGATAAGGGCAGGAGCGGGCGGTCTATTTCGGCATCCTCAATAAATATCACTGAAAAGGAGATTCACAATGAAGCTTTCAGGCCTGTCCCGCGCAGGCCCAAGGGTTAGCGTTATTGCCCGCCCCTGTCCTTATCCCGAAGCGCCCGGCGTTACTCTGCGGCGCGGCGCGCCTGCTGCTGTGCAAGCTGGCGGCCCACCAGCTCGCCCATGGCCTTGAGTATGGCGTCAACCTCTTCCTTCGTCTTTACACAGTACTTATCGTCGATAATTATGTGGGTCTTGCCCTCGTAGTAGTCTTTAACGATCATTGTGCTGTCCTCCTGTCGTTTTGTCGTAATATGTTTATTCGGTGATATGCCGGGTTATATTTGTTGCCTATTTGGTGACTACACGGGCAAAAAAAATGCTATTGCTTCGGACACTGGTACATTTAACCCTTTTGCTATCGCATTCAGTTCCTCTATGTTCGGCATTTTCCCGTTGACTATCCTGTAAAGTTTTTGCCTGGTCCAGCCAAGACTTCGCGCAAAGTCCGCCTCGCTATCATACCTCGAGTAGATGATGCCGCGTAGGGTCATATTTTTCGCCATTCTTTTCCACTTCCTTTCTTGTCGCCCATCTGGTGACGCTTTTATATTATCATTATTTGCTCGTTTTGTCAACCATTTGGTGACTATGTTTTTGGCCATATTTTCCGTCTCTTTTTTGGTGACTTTGTATTGCATTTGGTGACTTTTTATGGTTTAATAGTATCAGTAAGGAGGATTTAAAAATGACATTCGGCGACAAGCTTAAAAAGTACCGCGAGGAGCACGGCATATCCCAAGAGCAGCTCGGGGCAATATTAGGCACCTCAAAGCAAGTTATAAGTCGATACGAAAAAGGTCAGCGCTCTCCGCAGCTCGATACTGTGCAAAGCTACGCCCGCAAGCTCGGTCTCCCCGTCGTGTATCTCGCAGACAATTCTTGCGACCGCATTATGGAGCAAGAGGATAATAGTCTTACTCCCATGCAAGACGCTCTTTGGAGGCGGATTTCAGGCATGTCTGACCGTAAGGCTGAGGCTCTGCTTGAGCTGCTAAAGCATCAAGAATGAGCAAAGTTTTGTACACGATTTCGTCAGGCATGTTTTTGACTTCATTATAAAGTTTTTCTTTTGCTGTCATATTTTCAACTCCAAACATTTGTTCTTTTTCAAATAATAACACATTAAAAATAAAAAGAAAGGGGAATTTTGCAATGTAGTACCGTTTTAAGTACTCCGCTCACTCAAGTTGCACTAATCGCGCCTCAAAATTGCCTCGGCGGCAGATAAAAAGTTATAGAAAGCCAAAATAGCGTGGAGGAAGTATTATGCAAGGTGATTTTTTAGCCATAGATGTTGAGACGGCAAATCGTTATCAGCGCGGCAGCATTTGTTCTTTCGCTGTAATCCATTGTCATGACGGCATACACGAAACGGTATTTTCCGAGTTGCTCAACCCGCAAATAGAAATAGACCCGTGTTTTACTCATATTCACGGAATTACCAACAGTATGGTTGCAGATAAGCCCAGTTTCGGGGATATATGGCCCATTGTTGCTCCTTTGTTGCAAAAATACCCAGTCGTGGCCCATAATGCCGCTTTTGATATAAGCTGTCTGGAACAAGCACAGGATAATTTCAGTTTTAGCCCAATAGACATAAGTTACATGTGTTCATTGCAGGCTTCCCGTATCGTTTATTATCACAAATTCAGTTCTTATTCTTTGGATTCTTTATGTGCTCATTTTAATATACCGTTAGAGCATCACAATGCCGCATCAGATGCCGTAGCTTGCGCGAAGCTCGTTGAAACCATGGCCGCTGAGCGTAACGCGAAGAATCTCGATGAATTTGCGCAGCGTTGTGGATTAGTACTAAAAAGTTCGCTGAATAACGGTTATGTTCCCGTGACGCAGGTTCCTATACAGCATGTATTCTGTGCGCCAGAATTTGAAAGTGCCGTCTGCGAAACGCTTTCGGGGAAAACTGTTGTTTTTACCGGTGCTTTTGCCAACATGGATCGCTCGGAAGCCGAGCATGCCGCTCAAGGATTCGGAGCTAATATAGGTAAAAACGTAACCAGAAAAACCGACATTCTCGTTGTCGGAATACAGGATTTGGTAAAAACAAAAGGATATGAAAAGAGTTCGAAGCACAGAAAGGCCGAAGAGCTGATCAGCGAAGGCCGGGACATTTTGATAATAGATGAATCAGAGTTTATGCGTTTGATAAATGAGGGTTAATTATGCCTTATTGTATGTATCTGCGTAAGAGCCGCAAGGATTTTGAGGCAGAAAGCGCCGGGCAGGGCGAAACTCTGGCGCGGCATAAAGCGGCGCTATTGGAAACTGCGCAGCGGCTACACCTCGCCGTGAGCGAGATATACCAGGAGATCGTCAGCGGCGACAGCATAGCGGCCCGCCCGGAGATGCAGCGTCTTCTCGCCGACGTAGAGACCGGCAAATGGGACGGCGTACTGGTCATGGAGGTGGAGCGCCTCGCCCGTGGTGATACTATGGATCAGGGGCAGGTGCAGCGGACGTTTGTGTATACCGGTACAAAAATCATCACGCCCACGCGGACATATGACCCTTCGGACCCTGCCGATGCAGAATACTTTGAATTTGGTCTGTTTATGTCCCGCCGCGAGTACCAGACCATAAATCGCCGCCTGCTGGCAGGCCGGGAGCGGGCCGTCCGCGAGGGCAAATGGCCCCAGGGACATGCGCCGTATGGATACAGGGCTGTCAAGGTGCCCAAGGGCAAAGGGTACATGTTGGAGATCGTACCCGAGGAGGCAGAGATCGTCAAATCCATATTTAGCTGGTACGTCAACGGGGCGGAGTATAACGGTGCTTTTTTGCGTGTCGGTGCGCGCAGAATATCCACCATGCTTAACTCTATGGGGTTGACTACACAGGCGGGCAATCTCTGGTCAGCGCCCGCGGTGCGGGTTATCCTTAAAAACCACGCCTACATTGGCAAGGTCACGTGGTATAAGCAGACATTGCGCAAGAGTATGAGCAACGGTGCCGTCGTTAAAAAGCTGGAGCGCACGCCGGAGCGCACGCTCATCTGCGACGGGCTGCACGAGGCCATCATATCAGAGGAGCTTTTCGAGGCGGCACAGGCGCGGCTGTCGGCGGACAGCACCGGCCCCGCCACCAAGGGGCCTTTGCAGAACCCACTTGCCGGGCTGCTGTACTGTGGGTTATGTGGGTGCGTCATGGCACGGCAGCACGAAAAAGGCAAGCCGTCATATTACGTGTGCCGCAATCCCCTCTGCAGGTGCCGCGGCAGCAAACTTGAGGTTGTAGAGCAGCGCGTGGTGGCCACACTGGCGCTCTGGCTGGCGGGCTATGAGATCACTGCCAAGGCCCAGGCGCAGACCGTTGACATAGGCGCCCTGCAGTCCGCGCTGGACGGAGCACAGCGGGAGTTGCTGGCCTACCAGCAGCAGCAGACGCGGCTATATGACTTGCTGGAGCGGGGCATATATACAGAGCAGGTGTTTTTGCAGCGGCAAGCGGCCATAACCGGCGAGGTGCAGCGGCTTCAGGCGGCAGTGGCCGACACGGAGGCGGCAATAGCCAAGGCCGTGCGCATAAATGCCTCCGCCCGCGAGATTGTGCCCGCCGTCCATGCCGTCCTGGATGCCTACCCCACCTACACGACAGCACAGGAAAAAAACGACGCGCTGCGCATGGTGTTGTCCCGCGTGGAGTACACCCGCACCGTTGGCGGGTTTGGCTCAGATCCGCAGGATTTTGAGGTTAAGATTTTCCCCAGGCTGCCTGAGCCTGTAGAGTAGTATAACCACGGTGTATAGCATTGGTGGTGGATCATAATCCTCTTGCTGATCCTCGGCTGGGGCAATAATGGTTGTGGCTGCGGCTGTGACAACGGCTGCAACAGCGGCTGTGGCTATGACAACATTTGGTGGATCATCATACTGCTGCTCATTCTCGGCGGTGGCTTTAACAACTGCGGCTGCGACAACGGCTGTGGCAACAACGGCTGTGGCTGCGGCAACAACGGCTGTGGCTGTGGCTGCAACTAAAACATACATAAAAAGGGCGGGGTACTTCCCCGCTCTTTCGTATAATACCTTTGCTTATACTCTGATTTTCCCTTTATACTTCTGCTCCAGCACCTTTACTATATATATTGCACAGTCGCTTATTTCGTCGGTATTCTGCCCCTCCAGCATAACACGGATTATTGGCTCTGTGCCAGAAGCGCGGACAAGCACGCGGCCGCTGCTGCCCAGCTTACCCTCTACCTCACGTATGCGCTGCAAAAGGTCCTGGTCCTCCATGGCCTGATGCTTTATTTCGTTATCTACTATGACGTTCACCAGCACCTGAGGGTATATTGGTATGTCGTTTGCAAGGGCAGACATGCGCCTGCCTGTAGACTTCATAACATCCAGTACCTGAATGGCCGTCAGCATGCCGTCGCCGGTGGTGTTCTTATCAAGGAATATTACGTGTCCCGACTGCTCGCCGCCTATGGAATAGCCCTCCTTGAGCATCTCCTCCAGCACGTACCTGTCTCCCACCTTTGTTTCGGCAACGTTTATGCCAAGCTCAGTCATGCGCTTCTTAAGACCTATATTGGACATGACGGTCACTACCAGCGTATCCTTTTTCAGCCTTCCTTGAGCCTTCATCGCCTTAGCGCATATGCCCATTATCCGGTCGCCGTCCACTATATTACCGCGCTCGTCAGTTGCTATCACCCGGTCCGCATCGCCGTCAAAGGCAAATCCCGCATCGGCGTCCGATTCCGCCACCAGCTCCTGCAGTCTCTCAGGATGGGTAGATCCGCACTTGTTGTTTATGTTTATGCCGTCCGGCTCATCTGCCCTGGGATAAACCTTTGCGCCAAGCTCTGTGAATACGTCGTAAGCTATCGCTGACGCCGCTCCGTTGGCACAGTCCAGCATCACCGTCAGCCCGTCAAAGCGGTTCCTTGCGGTGGACTTGAGAAATTCCTTGTACTCCTGCACCGCCCTTTTGGCGATTATTACGTGGCCTACATTCTCGCCGGTAGGCAGCTCGAAGTCCATACCTTCCTTTATAAGCTTTTCTATCTCGTCCTCCAGCCCGTCGGACAGCTTGAAGCCCTTGCCGTCAAACCACTTTATTCCGTTATATTCCATTGTATTGTGCGATGCGCTGACCATTACCGCAGCGTCCGCTTCGTATGCTCTGGCCAGGTACGCCATTGCCGGGGTGGGTATCACTCCCACGTCTATCACATCGCCGCCTACGGAACAAATGCCCGCCGTAAGCGCCGCGGAGAGCATGTCGCCGGAAAGGCGCGTATCCCTGCCAAGCAGTATGCGTGGCTGATGGACTTCGTTGGTGAGCACGTATGCGCCCGCCTTGCCTATCTTCAGCGCCAGCTCGCAGCTAAGATCCTTGTTTGCCACACCGCGCACGCCGTCTGTTCCAAACATTCTCGCCATACGTCTTACTTCCTTTCAGCCTGCTTCATAATGTACTCTATGGCAGACGTTGCAGCTATAGCACCGTCAGCCGCCGCCGTCACCACCTGACGCAGCGGGGTATCCCGCACGTCTCCCGCAGCGTACACGCCGGAAATATCCGTCTGCATGTGCTTATCAGTTATTATACGCCCAGCTTCATCGGTCGAGACTTTATCTGCAAAAAGCTCGGTGTTCGGCTCAACGCCCACGGCTATGAAAAGGCCCTCCACCGGTATTTCCCTCTGGCTGCCATCCAGTGTGCTTTTTACTGTAAGTCCCTCCAGCTCGTCTTCGCCTATGAGCCCGATTATCACGCTGCAGCCCACAAATTCTATATTGTGGGTAGTAAACATCGCCCGCTGCAGTGTTTCGGCAGCCCTGAGCTTATCTCGCCGGTGAATGACATACACCTTCTTAGCGAAGCGTGAAAGGTACAGTGCGTCTGATACCGCAGTATCGCCGCCGCCAGCCACGGCGACAGTGGCATTGCGGAAGAACGCGCCATCGCAGGTAGCGCAATACGACACTCCTGCTCCCGTTAGCTTCTCTTCCCTGTCAAGCCCCAGCTTTTTGGGGTGGGCGCCAGTGGCTATTATCACGGCCTTGGCCTCAATCACTTCCCTGCCGCAGTGCAGCCGCTTTATCTCTCCCTCCAGCTCAACGGAATCCACGCCGGTGCGCTTTATCTCCAGCCCAAAGCGCTCCGCCTGCTTCTGCATGTTCGTGCCTATGGCGAAGCCGTCTATGCCGTCCGGGAAGCCGGGATAGTTATCCACCTGTGTCGTCTTTGTTATCTGGCCTCCTACCAGCATGTTCTCAAGGAGCACAGTATCCATGCCGCCCCTTGCACCATAGAGCCCCGCCGCAAGCCCTGCCGGCCCGCCGCCTATTATCGCTATATCGTACATATCATGTCTCCCAAGGATTTGCTTTATATATTCTACAACAATGCGGACCGTTTGACCACGGGGGATTTTGCCGGTTTGGTAATATACCAAAGCATAACAATAAACGGTCACCCATCCATTAACCCATATTTAAGTCATAAAAGCAAGCCGGAGCGCTTCAAAACCCCTCAAACCATGTGAAAAGTAAAAACCCCGGAAACCGTTGATTTCCCGGGGCTTTGATGCATTTTGATAAAGTTTAACGCTTGCTGAACTGAGGAGCGCGACGGGCTGCTTTGAGACCGTACTTTTTCCTTTCCTTCATTCTGGGGTCACGGGTCAGGAAGCCTGCCTTCTTGAGAGCGCCGCGGAGTTCGGGATCCGCAGTGATCAAAGCGCGTGAAATGCCGTGACGAATAGCACCGGCCTGGCCGGTATAGCCGCCGCCGTAAACGTTGACCTTTACGTCGAACTTGCTAAGGGTATCGGTCAGCGCCAGAGGAGCGCGAACGATCATCTTGAGGGTCTCATAGCCGAAGTAATCCTCTACATCGCGGCCATTGATGGTGATAACGCCGGTTCCGGGAATAAGGCGAACGCGGGCAATGGATTTCTTACGCCTGCCGGTACCAAGATACTGAGTAGTGGCTGCCATTTCTTAGTTCCTCCTTATTACTTGAGCACCAGAGTCTCGGGCTTCTGGGCTGCATTCTTGTGCTCAGAGCCCGCATAGATGCGAACCTTCTTGAGCATCTGACGGCCAAGGGGGCCCTTGGGCATCATGAGACGAATGGCTTCATATACGGCAAACTCGGGCTTCTTTGCCATGAGCTGACGATAGGTGAGCTCCTTAAGTCCTCCGGGATAACCGGTATGATGATAGTACTTTTTCTTATCCAGCTTGTTTCCTGTAAGAACGACCTTGTCCGCGTTGACGATGATCACGTGATCGCCGGTATCAACGTGGGGGGTATATATGGGCTTATTCTTACCGCGAAGTATAGCGGCTACCTGAGATGCAAGACGGCCGAGCACCATGCCTTCTGCGTCCACAACGTACCACTTGCGTTCTACGGTTTCGCCTTTTGCCATATAGGTATTCATGGCTAAACCTCCTGAGTAGTAATAAAAAAGATTATTTGCCGCGTAAGATGCGGACCAATGCACAGCGTGCCGGGGCTGTGGCCGCAGAAACACCTATCCTATCAAACGCACATTTGCTATTTTAACCAAATTATGCTCGCCTGTCAAGGGAAAAATACCTTATAACCGGGATATTTTATATAATTTGCAAAGTTTTTTGGCTTTACATCTCCGACGGCCCATCACACCGCTACTCAAGGCCCTGAAAACCCGTCTGCCGCAGGGCTTCATAGAGGACTATGGCAGCGGAATTTGAGAGGTTCAGCGACCGCTGGTCGTGCCGCATCGGTATGCGTATGGCGTCCTTTGCCCTTCTTGTAAGCAGCTCGGGGCCCAGCCCCGCCGTCTCCCTGCCGAATACCAAAAAATCCCCATCCCTATACTCAACGTCGGCATAGCTCCTGACAGCGTGGGTAGACGTCAAAAAGAATCTCCCGTACGGATACTTTGCCTCCAGCTCCTCGAAAGAATCGTAGTAGCTCACGTCCAGATCCTTCCAGTAATCCAGCCCCGCCCGCTTTAGGGTTTTGTCGTTTATCTCAAAGCCGAGGGGGCGTATGAGATGGAGCCTTGTGCCAGTAACGGCGCAGGTGCGGGAAATATTTCCGGTGTTTGGGGGTATTTCGGGGTTTACAAGCACTATATTGAACATATCGGTTATCTCCGTTTCTTTTTCCGTTCACATTCTACCACCGAAGGCCGTTTTTGCACAATAGCAAAAGGCCCCCGCAAGGAGGCCCTTTTGTCGTTTACCCTTCTTTGTCCTCGGCTATCGCCCTTAGCTTGCCGGCGTATACGTCCGTAAGCTCCTTCGAGTACTCCGCGTCAAAGCTGCCGGCAATGACCCGGTACGCCGTGAAACCGCTGTCCGGCCGCACCAGCACCCAGCCCTTATCCACATTTACCTTTACGCCATCCACGAGCTGTATCTGCTCATTGCGCTCACCTTCCGTAAAGCTCCTCAGCACCCTGCCCATATCCCGCCATGAGCAAGGCACCTTTTTTTCATTTATCGTGACCTTTGGCAAGCCGTCGAGGTATTCCTTCAGCTTTCCCGCAAGATACAGCTCTGCCGCCCGTATTATCTTTGCTTCCGGCTCAAAAAGCTCCGGCAGATAAGCACCCGCCCCTATTGCCGCCCTCGCCCAGCGGCTCCGCTTCGCCGGGCATACGGATATCTCCGCGCCCTCGTCCGCGATCTGCTTTACATATTCGCCCGGTATATCGGCTGGCAGCACCAGCTTGTTTGCCCGCCCGTCTTTCACCGCTGCCATTGCCAGCACTGCGTTGAGCTCGTGACGGGTTATATGCTTACCGTATGCTATAGCGCACATAACGCCTTCCATGCCGTCCGCCATGAATGCAAGATCTGTATTTTCCTCCTTGGCGGTTTCAAAGAGCTTGTCGCTGTCCAGCCCGGTGTAGTACCTGACTGAATACCCGCAGGGCAGCAGCACGCGCGCAACGGCATCATATGTCTCCGGGCTGCCGCCTATGAGCACCGTCACGCCATTTGGACCGCTGCGCACCGATTGAGCAAGTCGGTTCAGATGCGCATCATATGACTTTGCCGCGCCGCTTACCCTTTGTACTATGCCGAGGCGCTCCGTGGTGATGGGCCGCACCGCGCCCGCCTTAAGCTCCTGCTGAAAAGCCCGAAAGCCGCTGCCGGTAAGCTCTGTGCCCGTGCCGTCGCAAAGCACAATCTCCCCTGAGTGGGCGTCATCGCCCATGCGTATATACATGCCGCCCCGGTAGCCGAAGGCCCGTATGCCGTGTTCGAATGCGGAATAGCCGCAAAAGCCCATATCTGCCGCATCCGCGCCCTGTGATACCAGCCCCGCTATAACGGCGTGCTTGAGCATCACGCCCTGCTGGCTGCCGTCGGTGGATACGGCTATCTCCAGGGGCAGCCTGCCGCTGCTTCGGGCGAAGGCAGCGCCTATTCGTACAGCGCGCTCCGGGGTCATAGTCCTGTCGCAATAGTCTCGTATTCGGCTCATTATTCCTGGCTTCGGGGTATCCTCCTCCCATTGGAGATTCTCTGTACAGTCCTCGTCCTCCCGGAGCTCTTTTTCCGGCCAAAGGGACGCGCCGTTGCATACCGTGCAGTTTTTGCCTACCCGGCTGCCGCTGCCTATCACCGTGCCGCTATATATTGAAGCTCCGCTTTCAACCTCTGCCCCTTCGCACAGTATGGCTCCGCGCAGCTCCACATTTTCCCGTACGCGGGTGTTTTCCATAAGTACAGTACGCTTTAGGCTGCTTCCCCGGCCTATCCTGACCCCGCTGCCTACCACAGAGTAATCCGATACTACAGCCTCGCTAACCTCCGCCCCGCTGCCTATATAGCAGGGGCCAAGCAGCTCCGCGCTCTCGGATATTACTGCACCGTCTTCTATCCACGCTCCGTCTTTCTGTTTTGCAGCAGTAGTAAACGCGCACCTTCCGTCCAGCATATCACGCTGCGCGGCCTTATACTGAGCTATATCGCCTATATCGCACCAATACCTGTCCGTAACATAGCCATACACCGGCATTTTCTCCTTCAGGAGCGCCGGAAACAGATCCTTGCTGAAGTCGTATTTTTCGCCTTCTGGTATACGCTCTATGACCTCGGGCTCCAGTATGTATATACCGGTGTTTGCCAGGTCGCTGAACACCTCTGACAGCATGGGCTTTTCTAGAAACCTGTATATCTTGCCCTTGGAGTCCGTCATGGCGACTCCGTATTCAGTAGGCACGCTCACTCTTTTGAGCACAATTGTCACCGCTGCTCCCCGCGCCTTATGGAAGCACATCGCTTCGGTCAGATCTGCGTCCGTCATGGCGTCGCCGCTTATGACTATGGTCCGCCGCGCATCGGCGCCCACAGCCTTACGCACGCTGCCCGCTGTACCAAGAGGCGCGTCTTCGATAGAATAGCTTATCTTTACGCCATACTTACCGCCGTCGCCGCAGTGCCGCATTATAACGTTTGGCAGGTAATGCAGCGTGGCCGTTATGTCCTCTACGCCGTGCTTTTTAAGCAGCTCTATGCAGTAGTCTATCACCGGCCTGTTCAGCAGGGGTACCATTGGCTTGGGAAGGGTACAGGTTATGGGACGGAGGCGTTTTCCCTCTCCTCCCGCCATTATTACAGCTTTACACATAAAAATACCGCCTTTTCTATTGGAAATTGCGGTATTAGTTTTTCCCGTAAAGAGCCTTTTTATTTAGTTTTAAACCTTAATAGTAAAAATAGTTGCCGCCTATCTTGGCATACAGCTCATGATCCCAGCTGCCGCTGTTTCTGAAGAACAGCACATCGGAGGGAAGTACGGTATTGCCGTTGATAAATACCGATGTCACCGCAGCCTCGGCCGCGGCATTTGGCGCTTTTAGGCTGGAGGTGGAAAACTGCCCCTTCTGGTATATCACGCCGTTTACAGTACTTGGAAACCTGCTGCTGTACAGGCGGTTGTATATTACGTTCGCAACGGCGGTATAGCTTTCGCTGTCCCCCTCCTTACGCACCACCTGCGCGATAAGGTACAGCTCCTCGCCGGTATAGCCCCCGCCGCCGTTCATGCTGCCCTGCCCGCCCGACGGCGTTTCAACGGGTGTTATCACCTCGATCTCCTCCGCCTTGGGCGTGGCCTTGGGCTTGCTTGTGGCCTTGGGCTTTTCTGTGGGCTTGGGGGTGCTTTCCGGCGGGTCCCCCAGCTTTATGTATTCCATAAGCATAAAGCCCTTCCTCTTGCCGACCCTTACCCTGTACCAGTCGCCCGATCTTCCCGTGATCGTCACCTTGCGGTTCTGCTGGTATTCCCGGACGATCTTGTAATCCTCTCCCGGGCCGGAGCGCAGGTTTATGCTCTTGGCATAGACATAACCTGCGGTATCATCCATATCCTCCACGGTATACTCAGGCTTGTCCGAAGAATCCGGGGTGTTCGCAGGCACGGGAGACGCGGCAGGGCTTGCGGCGTCCTCGGAGACGTTCCCGTCCACCGTATATGGGTTTTCCGCAGGGGGCGTCGGCAGCGGGGACTGGCTTATTTTGATTTTGACCGGGGCTATGGTAGGCCGTGGAGTCGGCAGGTCAAAGAGAGACTTGCCCACCTCAGCGTCAGCTTGCTCCGCAGCAGCATACACCCCCTCCGTCTCTGTTTTGAAGACGGTATTGGCGGTGGTGGCGGCCTCCACGCAGCCGGCGCCGGTCAACAGCACCGTCATGGAGATAATACCTATTGCAGTAAGCTTGCCTGTCATTTGCCTTTTGTATTGTATGGGATCAGAGAATGAACCTTTGCAGGTCTTCGCCCTCGTATTCCCTCGAAACGTGCTCCTTTACGTATTTCTCGTCGACCTCCACCTTTGTGAGCGGGTGATCGCCGCCCGCGTTGAAGGATATGTCGTCCAGCAGGTTTTCAACTATGGTATGCAGCCTGCGCGCGCCTATGTTCTCCTCCCGCTCGTTTGCTGTGAAGGCGTACTTGGCTATGGCGCCCAAGGCGTCGTCGGTAAAGCTGAGCAGTATATTATCAGTCTTCAGCAGCGCTTCGTACTGCTTGGTTATGGCGTGCTGTGGCTGGGTGAGTATGCGCTTATAGTCATCTACAGTCAGCGCCTCAAGCTTTACCCTTATTGGGAAGCGGCCCTGCAGCTCGGGTATCAGGTCTGACACCTTGGATACATGGAATGCGCCCGCGGCTATGAAAAGTATGAAGTCTGTCTTCACCGGGCCGTACTTTGTGGTAACCGTGCTGCCCTCGACTATGGGCAGTATGTCACGCTGCACGCCTTCGCGGGATACGTCTGCGCCGCTGGTATTGCCGCTGGCGGCTATCTTGTCTATCTCGTCTATGAATATTATTCCGTCCTGCTCCGCCCGCTCTATGGCCTCCTGAGTGATCTCGTCCATGTCTATGAGCTTCTCGCTCTCGTCCTGTACGAGGAGCTTCCGGGCCTCGGATACCTTTACCCGGCGGGTCTTCTTCTTGGGCGGCAGTATACCTCCCATCATTTCGTTGAGGTTCACATCTATGCCCATGGCTATCATGGCGTTGGAGCCGTTGTTGGGCATCTCTATCTGTACTTCTACTATCTCGTCCTCAAGCCTGCCTGCGCGCAGATCCCTGGTGACTTCCTCGCGCTTGGTGAGCCGCTCCCGTTTCTCGTCCTCGGTAAGCTCAGGCTCCTTGCTGGTTCCGCCGCCAAGCAGAAATTGCAGCGGGTTTTCCGGCGCATGCCATTTATCCTTGTGCATCGGCACCAGTATGTCTATCAGGCGCTGCTCGGCATTGGCCTCTGCAACCGTCCTGACGGCGTTCATCTTCTGCTCCTTGCAGATGCGGATTGCCGCTTCCACAAGGTCGCGTACCATAGAGTCCACATCCCTGCCCACATAGCCCACTTCGGTGAACTTTGTAGCCTCGACCTTCACAAAAGGCGCGTCCACCAGTTTTGCAAGGCGCCGCGCTATCTCGGTCTTGCCCACGCCGGTAGGCCCCATCATTATGATGTTCTTCGGGGTTATCTCGTCCCTGAGTTCCTGGGGCAGCCTGCTTCTTCTGTAGCGGTTGCGGAGTGCGATCGCCACCGCGCGCTTTGCTTCGTCCTGCCCGACGATATATTTATCGAGAGCCTCGACTGTCTCCCTCGGGGTCATTGCTTCGCTCATACTTCCTCCAGTGTTATGTTGCCATTGGTGAATATGCATATCTCCGACGCTATGCGTATGGCCTTTTCCGCGATTTCCTTTGCATCCAGGTCAGTATTCTCCTTGAGGGCCTTGGCGGCCGCAAGGGCATACATGCCGCCTGAGCCTATTGCCGCTATGCCGTCGTCCGGGTCTATGACCTCTCCCGTGCCGGAGATGACCAATAGGTCCTCGTCGTTTGCGGCGATGAGCATGGCCTCAAGCTGCCTCAACGCCTTGTCGCTGCGCCACTCCTGCGCCAAGGATACGGCTGCCCTTCTCAGGCTGCCGCTGTACTGGGTAAGCTTTGCCTCAAACCTTTCACAAAGAGAAAAAGCGTCTGCCACGGATCCGGCAAAGCCTACCACCACCTTGTCGTTATAGAGCCTTCGCACCTTCCTTGCGGTGCCCTTCATTACTACCTTTTCGCCCAGCGTTACCTGGCCGTCGCCTGCTATGGCGCATTTGCCGTTGCGCTTGACTGCAACTATAGTGGTTCCTTTAAGGGACATATTTATTCTGCCTTTCGGTTGTGTTGATTTGAATATTTTATTTATAATATCACACAAACGCCGATTATGCGGCGCTTGTGGCGTTAGTTTACATCTTGTTTTCGATTATGTCATCAATTGTCTCAATTGCCCGCTGTGAAATGAGGGTGTATCTTTCCTCCTTCTTCCTCGGCGCGTTCTCCATGCCGTCCATTATGCCGAAGTTTATGTTCATGGGCTGAAAGTCTTTACCGCAGTACTCGGAAACATAATGGCCCATTGCGCCGAGGGCGGTCTGCCGGGTAAAGTCTATCTGTTCAAGCCCCGTCAGTTCCCGCGCCAGGGCTATGCCCGCAACAAGGCCGCTGCCCGCGCTCTCCACATACCCTTCCACACCCGTCATCTGCCCCGCAAAGAACAATCCGGGACGGCTCAGCACTTCATAATTGAAGCTGAGCTTGCCGGGAGAATTTATGAATGTGTTGCGGTGCATCACGCCATAGCGCTCGTACTCCGCATGCTCAAGGCCGGGTATGAGCCCGAACACCCTGCGCTGCTCACCGAACTTAAGGTTGGTTTGGAAGCCTACTATATTGTACAGCGTGCCGTCGGAGTCGTCCTGACGGAGCTGCACCACGGCAAATGGCTTTATGCCGGTGCGCTCATCCTTCAGGCCTACCGGCTTGAGGGGGCCGAATGCCAGCGTCATATCCCCCCGCTTTGCCATTATCTCGACGGGCATACAGCCCTCGAATACTCTGGGCGTCTCGAATTCCTTCAGCGGCGCAGTCTCGGCGTTCACCAGCTCATGCACGAAGGTAAAATACTCTTCCCTCGTCATAGGGCAGTTCAGATAGTCTCTGCCGCGCTCGTAGCGGGAAGCCCTGAACACCTTGTCCATATCCAGCGAATCGGCCCGGACTATTGGAGCCGCGGCATCGTAAAAGTGCAGTCCCTCGCCGAAAAAGTCCTCTATCGCCTTATACAGCGCACCGTCGGTAAGCGGCCCGGTAGCAACTATGGCCGGGGCGTTTGGCAGTTCTGTTATTTCCTCACATATAAGATTTATATTTGGGTTTGACTTTATTCTGTCCGTAACACACCGGGTAAAGGTATCCCTATCAACTGCCAGTGCGCCGCCGGCGGGAACCCGGCAGGAATCCGCACAGCTCATTATCAGCGAATCCAGATGGCGCATTTCTTCCTTCATGAGACCGGCGCCGTTTTGCAGCCGGTCTGAACGGAGTGAATTGGAGCACACCAGCTCCGCGAGCGTATCGGCGTGGTGGGCGGGGGACCTGCGTTTGGGCTTCATTTCATAGAGGTCCACCTCTATGCCCCTTTTGGCAAGCTGATATGCCGCCTCGCAGCCCGCAAGGCCAGCGCCTATTACAGAAGCCTTCATTCCTCGCTCCCCTTTTTATCCTGCTTGTTCTGCTTTGTAGTATATCCGCAGCCCTCGGCTATGCAGGCGTCGAATCCGCCTCCGTGGCCCATTTTGTGTACCATCAGGCCGCCGCATTTTGGGCATTTCTCCTTTACCGGCTTATCCCAGGATACAAAGCTGCACTCCGGGTACTTTTCGCAGCCGTAGAATACCTTGCCCTTCTTTGACTTGCGCTTTATTATTTCGCCGCCGCACAAGGGGCATTTTACGTCAGTCTTTTCGACTATGGCCTTGGTGTTGCGGCAGTTGGGGAAGTTGGGACAGGCGAGAAACTTGCCGAAGCGTCCCATCTTGTATACCATCATGGAGCCGCACTTTTCGCACTTTACATCGGATACTTCGTCGGGTATGACCACCTTTTCTATGCTCTCGGAGGCTTTTTCAAGAGTCTTTTCAAATGGGCCGTAAAATTCCCTTATGACCTCCTTCCAGGGCTCCTCCCCATCCTTTATGAGGTCAAGCTTGCTTTCCATATCGGCGGTAAACTTTATGTCAACTATATCGCTGAAGTTTTCCTTCATTATCTTTGTGACCACAAAGCCCAGCTCGGTGGGTACAAGCTGCTTCTTTTCCCTGCGTACATAGCCCCGCTCGATTATTGTGGAAATCGTGGGGGCGTAGGTGCTGGGGCGGCCTATACCCTTCTCTTCAAGTAGCTTTACCAGCGACGCCTCGGTATATCGGGCTGGCGGCTGAGAAAACTTCTGCTCCTTCTCCACCTTTTCCGCCCTGAAGATATCATTTGCGCTAACCGTGGGTATGGCGGCCTCCTCCTCTGCGCCGTCGTCGCGCCCCTCGGTGTATATCGCGGTATAGCCGGGGAACAGCACCTTTGTACCAGCAGATCGGTAGGTGCAGCCGTTGGCGTCAAAGGAGACGGAGGTCGTCTCAAGTTTTGCTTCAGTCATCTGGCTCGCTATGAAGCGCTCGTATATGAGCTTATAAAGCTTATACTGGCTGGCGTTGAGAGAAGCCTTGGCTTCCTGCGGGGTAAGGCGTATGTCCGCGGGACGTATGGCCTCGTGGGCGTCCTGTGCGCCTTTGCGGCCCTTGTATATGTTGGGCTTCTTTGGAACGTAATCCTTACCGTAGGTATCGGATATGTATTCGAGGGCCGCCTTCTGGGCCTCGTCGGCTATGCGCACGGAATCGGTACGGATATAGGTTATAAGGCCGGTAGTGCCCTTGCCGTGTATTTCGACGCCTTCGTAGAGCTGCTGGGCAATCAGCATGGTGAGCTTGGTAGTAAAGCCCAGCTTGCGCGCGGCTTCCTGCTGCATGCTGCTGGTGGTAAAGGGCGCGGGTGCATGGCGGCTCTTTTCGGAGGTCTTTACGTCGCTTACGGTAAACTCATTTCCGCTGCGGGCGATTATATCATTTGCGGTTTTCTCGTCGTGAACGTCCAGCTTTTTGCCGTCCATTCCGTAAAATTTGGCTTCAAGCGGCTTGCGGTTGCCCTGTACCTTGAGCTTGGCGGTGATATTCCAGTATTCCTCCGGAACGAAGTCGTTTATTTCCTGTTCCCTGTCGCAAATGATGCTTACAGCCACCGACTGCACGCGGCCTGCGGAAAGGCCTCTGCGCACCTTTGCCCAGAGTATCGGACTTATCTTGTAGCCCACCAGCCTGTCAAGCACCCTTCGCGCCTGCTGAGCGTCCACAAGGTCCATATTTATGGCTCGTGGTTCCTTGACTGATTTCTTGACTGTATTGGAGGTTATTTCGTTGAACACTATCCTGCATGGAGAATTCGCGTCCATCTTCAGTATATGTGCAAGATGCCAGGATATGGCTTCACCTTCCATATCAGGGTCGGTTGCGAGATATATCTTTTTCGCGGCCTTGGCCTCCCTGCGGATATTATCCAGCACCTCTCCCCTTCCTCTGAGGGTTATATACTTAGGCTCGAAATCGTGCTCCACGTCCACACCCAGCTGACTCTTTGGCAGGTCCCTTACGTGGCCGTTGGAAGCCACTACTTTATATTTACTGCCGAGAAATTTCCCTATCGTCTTTGCCTTGGCCGACGACTCCACGATAACAAGCATTTCTGACATTTTTCTGCTTACCTCCGTTTTTGCCTTTATGGACAGGCTATTTTACTGTTTTTCGCCCATTCCATCAAATCCCGTAAATTCTTCCGGGCGATTGCTTAATTATTCCCGATATTTCCATCTCTGTCAAGGCGGAATTTAATTTGCCCGGTTCAAATTGCGTCATTTCGCACAATTCATCTATTGTTTTCTCTCCCGCTTTAAGCAATCTTACTATCAATGTCTGCTCAAAGCTCAGGCCGTTCTCATCTATTTCCGTCATGCGTATCGCCTTATCCGATCGCATTCCGTATTCCTCCAGTATGTCATCCACGCAAAACACCGGCTTGGCCGCGCCCTGCTGTATCATCTGGTTCGTGCCCTGGCAGAAGGGGTCGGTTATGCGGCCGGGTATGGCGAACACGTCGCGCCCCTGCTCAAGGGCAAAGTCTGCGGTTATCCTCGTGCCGCTCTTTATGGCGGCCTCGGCCACCACCACGCCCCTTGATATGCCGCTTATTATCCTGTTTCGCTGAGGAAAATGCTTTGAATCCGGCACTGTGCCCGGCAGGAATTCGGATACCACTGCGCCCTTCTCGCATATCTCGTCGTAAAGCTTCCGGTTTTCTTCGGGATATACCACGTCTACGCCGCTGCCCAATACCGCTATTGTAGGTATTTCCGCTTTTGACCTTTCCAGAGCCGCGATGGCCGCCACCTTGTCTATGCCGTATGCCATTCCGGATACTATGCATGCGCCACATTCCGCCAACTGTCCGGATATCATCTCTGCGGCCTTTCTACCGTAGTCCGAGCACCTTCTGGAGCCGATGACGGCTATGGGCAGCCTTATCTTATCCGGCAGGCGGCCTTTTACGAAAAGCGCCGCCGGCGCCGAATGTATCTCCCGCAAAAGCGCCGGGTAGTTCTTATCCTTAAACAGCACGACGGATATGTTCTGGTTATGGAGATACTCGAGGCACCTGTCGATGTAGCCTTCCTCTGCCTTCGCCTTCATGAGCGCGAGCATGCGTCCGTCCGCAGCCGTTTTTGAGGGTATATCTCCCCTTGCCGCCGCAAGGAACACATCGTATGCGCTGCCGTATTCTTCGATTAACTCATTGTGCCGCATGGGCCTCAGCCCTGCGGTGAAGGCCAACCACAGATTGTACCGCCTCATATCCTCCTTCACGCATTATTCCCCCCAGTATTTTTTATCCACCGTACGGTACTGTATAGCCTCGGCGATATGCTCGTATGTTATGTCGCCGCCGCCTGAAAGATCCGCTATTGTTCGCGCCACCTTCATTACTCTGTTATATGCTCTGGCGCTGAGGTTCAGCCGCTCGTAGGCCTGCCGCATGAGCCGCTGGCCGTTTTCGTCCGGCACGCAGTATTTTTTCACCAGCCGGGCGGAAAGCTGAGCGTTGCATATTATGCCGTCCTTTTTGTACCTTTCCCTCTGTATGCGCCTCGCCTCGTCCACCCGCTCCCGTATTGCGGCGGAGCTTTCGCCCGGCTTATTTGAGGTGATGTCTGAATACCCCACCTCCGCCATCTCAACGTGCATATCCAGCCGGTCGAGCAGCGGGCCCGATATCCTGTTGCGGTATTTTGCTATTTCATAGGGCTTGCATCTGCACTCCTGCATACGGGAGCCATAATAGCCGCAGGGGCATGGATTCATCGCGGCGATAAGCATAAAGTCCGCCGGATATGTTGCCTTGGCGCTGGCGCGGGTTATGGTAACGACGCCATCCTCGAGGGGCTGCCGCAATGACTCCAGCACGTCCTTGCTGAACTCCGGAAATTCGTCTAAGAAAAGTACTCCATAATGGGCGAGGCTTATTTCTCCCGGCATCGCCTTCTGCCCGCCGCCCACAAGAGCCGCGGTGGAGGCCGAATGGTGCGGCGACCTGAAGGGCCGCTCCGAGGCTATTCCCTCCCCTGCCTCCATAATGCCGGTTATGGACTGTATCTTTGTTATCTCAAGAGCTTCATTGAATGTAAGCTCCGGCAGTATGGAGGGCATGCTCTTTGCGAGCATGGTCTTGCCTGAGCCCGGCGTGCCCACCAGCAGCATATTGTGTCCGCCGGCTGCGGCTATCTCAGCCGCCCGCTTTGCGCCGTACTGGCCCTTTATGTCCTCAAAGTCGTTATGGTAGCTTATGCGCTTTGGGCTCCACTGCTTCTTTTCCCATGGTACGGCACTTCCCTTGGAGTTGATTATATCGACTGCTTCTTTGAGGCTTGCCGCTCCGTATGCGGTAACAGACGAAATATAGCTCGTCTCCGGGGCGTTGGCACTGGGCACCACGAAGGTATCATAGCCCTGGGCGCTGGCGCTTATCACCATGGGCAGAAGGCCGTGTATACCCCGTATGCTGCCATCCAGGGCCAGCTCGCCCAGATAGATGTAGTCCGGCATCGGCCCTTTCAGCTGCCCCGTTGCGGATATGATACCCAAGGCTATGGGCAGGTCGTATACTGAGCCCTCTTTTTTCATATCTGCCGGGGCAAGGTTTACGGTTATTCTGCCCACCGGGTAATCAAAGCCGCTGTTTTTTATGGCGGAGCGCACCCGCTCCTTAGATTCGCGCACGGCAGCGTCCGGCAGTCCCACTATCTCGCAGGCCGGCAGCGATGCCGAAACGTCTACCTCCACCGTAACCATAAAACCCTCAAGACCGGACAGGCCGAAGCTTTTTACCTTTGACAGCATGGCTTTTCCCCCTCGGATAGATTATTTTATCTGAAGCGTCATTTTTTGAATACGAAAAGCTTGGAACCGAAAAAGTTGACCAGCATCACTATGGGCGTAACAATTGCCTTGCTTATGAGGTTGCTGTCGATATGAAGGATATCATAGCACACCTTCAGCAGCAGCACAGAAAGACCCATGGACACCAGGTTTACCGCCACAAAGTATATGAATTCTTTTTTGCTTCTTCCGCTGTCCCTTTTAAACGTCCAGCGGCTGTTGAAGAAATAGCTGTTGAGTATGCCGCAGCTGTAGGATATGCACTGGGCTATGGCGTATTTCATGCCAAGATACGTCAACAGCTGGTAGACCAAAAAGTCCACCAGCGTGTTGATTACGCCGACTATATTGTATTTTACAAGCTGGACGATACCGTCCTTTAATTCTTTTTTTCTCTTTTCTCCGCTCATTGTCAATACCCCATAAATGTCCAGCCGGGCAGCCACTCAAGGGCCCTTACGTATCCGATGCTTGCAGGCGCGCCGGATATCACCGGGTAGAACAGCGCGAACAGCAGCACCACAAGGCCCAGATACGCCCACTTCATCCGACGCAGTTTAGGGTGCCGCTCGTCAAATTCACGTATCAGCCACACGGTTATGAATACGATAAACGGAACGCTGGCAAAAAAGTGATAGGCGAAGGTGCAGCGAGTTACCAGCACCCAGGGCAGGTAATTCGCCCCCAAACCGATCAGCAGCACAAATATGCCCTTGTCCGGCCTGGACTTGCCTGCGATGAGCCTCGCGCAGAGTATTCCGGTGCAGGCCGAGCACACCCACCATACCGCCGGGTTGCCAAAGGCGGATATGGTAGAAGTCATACCCTCCGGAACCCTGTAGCTTATGTAATACCACACCGGCCTAAGGTCAAGGGGCCACTGCCACCATGGGGATTCGTATGGATGGGTAGCGGTAAGACCGCTGTGATAGTTGAACATGAATTTCTGGAAGTCCCATATACCGCTGAGCCCGTAATGATTCTCACAGAGCACATAGGGTATGTAGGACAGCAGATATATCACCACAGGCACCGCGATATAGAATACACAGCACCAAAGCAGCGTCATTAGGGTATTCCGCCAGAAGCCCTGCACCCTGCGGCGCTCCGTCTTGCCGGGGGCGTTTTTGAAGCGCCTGTACTCGGCGTATCTCTGGCCCAGCGAGGTAAACAGTATCACCGCCAGGCCGCCGCCTGCGTATATGCATATCCACTTGCTTGCGGCGCCCAAACCAAAGAACAGGCCGGCTATGGCAAGGGGCTTCAATGTGGCCTTCAGGCCGTCGTCAAAGAAGTTCATGCAGTAATAGTCGTACATGAAGTAGTACATGAGTATTATGAAAAATACCCCGTATACGTCAATGGTGGCTATGCGGGTCTGGGTAAAGTGCATGAAGTCGAAGGTGAACAGGCCGGCGGAAAGCAGCGCATAGTCGCTGCGGCAGAACAGCTTTTTGCCGAAGGCGTACATTATCGGTACCATGGCTATTCCGAACAGCGTTCCTATTATTCGCCAGCCGAAGGCGTTCATGCCGAATATGGCAATTCCCAGCATGATGAATATCTTGCCGAGCGGCGGATGAGAGTTCTCGTATGGCGCTATGCCGTGCAGATGTTCGTAGGCCGTGCGGCCGTGGTACAGTTCGTCAAAGTACATTCCGTTCAGGTAAGAAGGAGTTGCCGGTATCTCCTCAGGCTCGTCCACAAGGGCCTCCGCCCCTTCGGACGCAGCGGATTTTATTATATTGCCGTCGCCGTCGAGCAGGGCGATCTCATTTATCCATACCCTGCCCTCCGTTACCTCTATGCCTATCTTATCGGTATAAACCGCGTCATCGCCACTCACGGTTATCCAGCGGAACATATCGTCGTTCTCCTGAACGTATTCTATGCTCTGCCCATCGCTGAAGGAAAGAGTTGCCCTTCCCTCATATATTCCGCCGAATATCCTTATCTCGCTTATCTCCTGGGGGCTTTCGAGGGTTATTACCGCCGTATCACCAACGCTGCCTATCCAGTAATTCTCAGGCGCCTGCGTTGTGCCGAGGTTCGTCAGGGCGATTATGGCGTACACCAGCGTCAGGGCAAAGCAGTACAGCCTGTCCCTCACGGTAACGACAGGCGTATCACCCTGTATTTCATATACGGTTCCTTCCGTCTTTTCCATTCTTTCCTCACAATATGCGGGATATATCTCCCGCCTTACAGTCATGCTCCAATAGGCAGTAATCATGCTTGCAAAGGCCATCAGGTTTATCACAGAGCCTATCAGAGTTATCACATTATACTCAGAGCCCCTGAGCGCTGCGCTTTTCACCACCACAAAGGCGGCAAGGACGTTTAGCAGCAGAGCGCAGGTATATATCACATACGTCTTTATCAGCCGCCTGTCCCCGCTCAGCAGGAAAGCCGCAATGAGCAGCGGCAGCACCGGGAAAATATATCTCTCATGCATATACTGACCGAAGGTGAATATACCGGAGAGCAGCAGCGCCCCAGACAGAGTGAGGCTGTATTTTTTATCCCGTGACCTTATGTATCCCGCAGCTGCGGCTATGCATGAGAGCACTATCATAAGGCTCCCCCATTTGCCATAGGTCAGGCCCAGCAGCGGTGCGTTCACATCTGCCCAGTTGCCCCCCAGCAGCGCCGGCATGTTGAAGGCTTCCACGCTTGCATAGGGGTAGGACGTTGCGGTGCCCAGCAGCTTGTCCATGAACCACAGCGGCTGCTGCGTCCCCTTGAACGGCCATGCCAGGGCAAATATGGCTATTACAGCCAACGCTACCGCCGCCAATGTACGAAGGGCATACCTCCAGCCCTTATCGTACACCTTAGCGAAGTATGCCACCGCAAGCAGCGGCCCTATCATGAGAGACTGTGGCTTGGTTATGATAGCCGCTCCGTAAAGAAGGCCCGCAAGCTCCAGTTTGCCGCTATCAAAGAGATATATCACGCCCAGCAGCATTATGGCAGGTATCATGTCCACCTGCCCCCAGGCGCCGGATATGAACGCCATAGCCGGGTTAAACGCCACTATGCAGCACAAAAGCGTCGACTGGCTCCCTGTCAGCTTATTCCTCGCCAGCTTATAGGTCATATATGCCGCGAAGATATCTGCCAGTATGCTTGGCATCTTGGTTATCAGCACATATCCCGCGCCGCCGTATTCGAGGCCGAGCGCTCTGGCTATGCTGCCGGTAAGCCAGAGTATGTACATATACCCCGGCGGATAGTCCGCGAACATACCGCTGTTATAGAAGTTCGCCAGGCCGTCCCCGGCAAGGTGATAGCTCCATGCCATAAAGCAGTTTATGTCCGTGCTGTGGCCGTAAAATACCAGCGACAGCAGGCAGCGCATAAGAAACGCCAGCACGAGCAGCGTGCAGACATTGACCCCGCCCCGATCCGGCTCGGGCTTTTTGAGTATGCCCTTCCTGTAGCATATGGCGCCAATCACGCCGCTTAGCAGCACGGTAAGGAGCATAGCGCCGCCGTGCAGCTCATTCACGTTGTGGCTGCCGCTTTCATTGTTTGCGTTTGCATTATTGTAATAATAAAAGTCCTGTACTTCACCTGTGGGAGCGCCGTCCAGCTTTGTCACGGAGAAATCCTTGAACCACGCCTCTCCCGAGGACAGGCTGCTGTAGCCACCCAGGCGCATACATACCGTCATGGTGTACTGGTCCTGTTCGGTTCTGCCCACAAGCTCTGCCCGCCGCCAGTCCGCGTCTCCCGTTATGGGCTCTGAAGCCGCCATAGTGCCCGCAACAGAAACGTTCGCGCCGCCTCCGTCTGATACGCCGTGGGCCTTTATATCGCAGCTTATGCGGTAATATGAATCAGGCTCCACGTCTATATCCTGGCAAAGCCTTACGTCGTTCTGAGCTGGGTTGGTTATATGCAGGCAGGTATTCCCGTCAGCTTCGTCCAGCTCAACGAAAAAATCCCCGTCGCCGGTATACCAGGCGTCAATATACCAGCCCGAGGGCATAGATTCCGCATCCATATATTGAAAGTTGGGATTCTCGATATATACCTGTTCCTCGGCATATGCCCCGCACAACGGAAACAGCGCCATGAGAAAAGCAGAAATTATAAGAACAAATCTTCGCATACTACCTCAGCGTGTAATTTATATGTATTATTTTACCACAAATCGCCCGTATCCACACCCATATAAAGAAAAATCACGCCTGAAAGGCGTTTTTAATATACTCTACCGCACATTCCACAAGATCCACCTCCGCCACATCAAAGCGAACCGGGGTATCCCAAAGCCCGTTCTCGGTAAGATAGACTGAGGCGGCCTTTATTATGTTGCGCTGCTTTGCGTATGTTACAGCTTCCCTGCCAAGGCCCATATTCCGGCTGCTCCTGGCCTTGACTTCTATAAATACCGTTGTTTCGCCGTCCATTGCGATCATATCCACCTCACAGCCCAGCCGTCTGTAGTTGCGTTCCAGCAGTACAAAGCCCTGCCGTATAAGATACTCCGCGGCAATATTCTCTCCGCGCCTTCCCTTGCTTATCCTGCTGATATCCGGCATAGGCCTATTCTCCCATGAAATTTTTTATGAAGCTGCGCCTGTGTATTGGACAGGGGCCGTATTTTTTAAGCGCCGCTATGTGCTCCGCCGTGCCGTAACCCTTGTTCTTGGCAAATCCGTATTCCGGGTACAGCGCGTCCATCTCTATCATGTAATTGTCCCTTTGCACCTTTGCCACGATAGAAGCGGCGGCGATGAGGTAGCTGAGCGCGTCTCCGTGTATGAGCGGGTGCTGCTCGGCGGATATATCGAGACCGGATATGGCGTCAAGGAGTACCACATCAGGCTTTTTGTCCAGCTTATCAAAGGCCTCCTTGAAAGCTCGCTTGGTAGCGTTGAGTATGTTTATTTCATCTATCTCCGCAGGCTCTCGCCAGCCCGCAGCCACGGACACCGCACTGTCAATAAGCTGGGGATACAGCTTCTCCCTACGTCCGGGAGAAAGCTTTTTGGAATCGTTGACGTATTTTATCAGCGGCTCGGGAGGCAGCACTATGCAGGCAGCCACCACCGGTCCCGCCAAAGGCCCCCTGCCCACCTCGTCCATGCCGCCGGGTAGTATGCCTTTATTCCAGTATTCACGCTCTATTCTGCAAAGCTCTTTGAGCCTTTCGTCTTCATTTTTCCGGGGCATTTTTCTCCTCCCGCGGGTCGTCCAGAGTCACGCGGGCTATCTTGCCAGCCCTGAATTCGTCCAGCACTATATGTGCCGCCCGTTCAGTATCCAATACGCCGCCGCCCAGCACGAAGCCGCGGCTCTTACATACGCCCTCAAGGAGTTCTTCCGGAGCCATATCCTTTTCCAGCTTCTTATACCGCGCCACAAGCTCCTCCGGGCATATCCTCATCAGGTCGAAAAGCAGGCTGGCCGCCAGCTCCTCTGTGTCCATTATGTCGTCCTTTATGGAGCCTATATACGCCACATGTTTGGCAAGCTGAGGGTCCTCAAGCTTGGGCCAGAGCAGGCCGGGGGTATCCATCAGTTCAAGATAAGGCGTTATCTTTACCCACTGCTGTCCCTTTGTTACGCCGGGCTTATCCCCCACCTGCGCCCTGTTGGTTCCGGCGATACGGTTTATGAAGGTGGATTTGCCCACGTTGGGTATGCCCACTATCATGGCGCGGACGGTCTTTTTTACGCCCTTGACGAGGGATTTTTCCACCTTTTCCTTTGCAGCGTTTTCCATCAGCTCCAGTGCGGCCTTTTTCTTTGCGGAGTTTGTGGCCACGAATTCAATTGACTCTATGCCATTCTTTTTATATTCTGTTATCCATGCCTTAGTAAGCGCAGGAGAAGCCAGATCGCTCTTGTTCAGCAGCACCACACGCTTTTTATCTTTAAAAAGACCGTCAAAGTCAGGGTTGCGGGTAGCCCGTGGCGCTCTTGCGTCAACTATTTCAACTACCACATCTATAAGCTTCAGGCTTTCCGTAAGCTGCCTGCGGGCCTTTGCCATATGACCCGGGTACCATTGTATAAGCATATTTTCCTCCGTGAGGTCAAAATTGATAAAATCAGTATATCAGCAAAGCAATACAAAAACCAGAGCAAAGTAAAAGCCCCCGGCGTAAGCGCCGGAGGCCTTTGTAGTTTTTGTTACTTGGCGACGATGCGTTCCACGATCTTGGCAGCTTTACCAACGCGGTTGCGGAGGTAATAAAGCTTAGCCCTGCGAACCTGGCCGTGACGCACTACTTCGATGCGGCCGATACGGGGGCTATGATAGGGGAAAGTGCGCTCTACGCCTACGCCGTAGGATACGCGGCGAACGGTGAAGGTCTCGCGGATACCGCCGCCCTGCATTTTAATCACGATGCCTTCGAAGTTCTGAAGACGTTCGCGGTTGCCTTCCACGACCTTAACGAATACGCGGACGGTGTCACCGACTTCCAGCTTGGGCAGGTCGGTACGGAGCTGTTCTTTTTCCAGTTCTTTAATGATGTTGGACATTTTATTCTCCTTCCTACGGGTGTTCTTACACGACTTTCCGCCGCCATTGGACCAACCGTTGTCACAAACGAAAGTATTATAACACGGCATCTGACCTTTTGCAAGGTATTTATGCCTGTTTATCTTGACTTTTTAAGGATTGCAGGAATATTTTTTCCTTTTTGCCGAGTTTTTTTTCGTCTATAAGCTCCGGCCTTGTCTTATATGTAGCCTCTATGCTGCGCTCCCGCCGCCATTTGGCTATCAGCGCATGGTTGCCGTTTAGCAGCACCTCGGGTACCGCCATGTCTCTGAACACCGCGGGTCGGGTATACTGGGGGTATTCGAGAAGCCCGTCCGAGAAGGATTCGTCCTCCGCCGACTCCGCGCTGCCCAGCACGCCGGGAATAAACCTGCTGACGCAATCTATTATAACCATCGCAGGCAGCTCACCGCCGGTGAGCACATAATCGCCTATGGACAGCTCCATGTCCATCTGCTCCATTGCCCGCTCGTCAATACCCTCGTAATGGCCGCAGAGGAACAGCAGCCTGTCCTTTGCGGCAAGCTCACGGGCTACGGGCACGCTCAGCGTCTTTCCCCGAGGCGCCATGGCGATCCTGAGCGCCTCGTGGTCAGGATCGACGTCCTCAAGGCAGGAGAATATTGGCTGGGCCATCATAACCATGCCTGCGCCGCCGCCGAATGGGTAGTCATCGGTATTCTTGTGCTTGGATTCGGAATAGTCGCGGATATTGTGAAGGCGTATGTCCAGTATGCCCTTATCCTTTGCACGGCCCAATATGCTTGTATCCATAGGCCCCGCAAACATCTCGGGAAATACCGTAAGTATATCAATCCTCAAACAGCCCCACCTCCGCAAGTACATCTGCGTAAAGCTCAATACGCTTATTCGCCACATCGACTTCTTTCAGCAGCTTCCTGAGCGCCGGTACCATAAGCTGCTTTTCGCCCTGAATTACGTAAACGTCGTTTGCGCCGGTTTCAAGTACATCGGTAAGCTTGCCGTAATATGCGCCGTTTGTATCGTATACATCGCAGCCTATCATATCTGCAACGAAATATCTGCCCTCCGGCAGCTTTACGGCGTGTTCCCGGTCCACGGAGATGTAGTGGTTGCGCAGCGTCTCCGCCGTGTTCCGGTCACGGCATACGGAGATAGTCATATATACCGCATCTGGCTGCACGCTGACGTCTGATACCTCCACCTTCTCATAATCGCCGCCGCGCTCAAGGTAGGCCTCTCTGAGACCTTTGTATCGGGTAAGATCCTCGGACAAGGGCTGCACCTTAAGGGCGCCGTGTACGCCGTGTGGGCGGGTTATAAGGCCTATGCGCAAATACTCCATTGAGTTTCTCCTGCAAAAAAAATTTCCAATTACGCAAAAAAGTGGTTTTGCCCACTTTTCTGCATATCGCCTTAGACTATCTCTACGACGTACTTTTTGTTTTCCTTTACGGACGCGGCCTTGACTACGGTCCTTATAGCCTTCGCTATGCGGCCCTGCTTGCCTATTACCTTGCCCATATCGTCAGGAGCTACGGTGAGCTCGATTATTGTTGAGTTTTCGCCCTCTTTTACCTCGACCTTGACCTCTTCGGGCTTATCCACGAGGTTCATGGCGATGTATTTTACCAATTCACCCATAGCGTTACTCAAATTATCCGTGGTTATTACTGGATAGCGCCGGACTTCTTAAGCAAACCGCGTACAGTATCGGTGGGCTGTGCGCCGTTCTTTATCCACTGGGCAGCCTTCTCGTTATCTACCTTCAGCTCAGCGGGATCAGAAGTGGGATTGTAATAGCCGATTTCCTCAACAAAAGCGCCATCGCGGGGAGAGCGGGAGTCTGCAACAACGATGCGGTAGAAAGGAGCCTTCTTGGCGCCCATGCGGCGAAGCCTGATCTTTAACATGACTAAATTTCCTCCAAATATTGTTTATAGTTATTTAATATTGAAAGCGGTAACCTGTGGCTTAAAAGCCGAAGGGAAAACGCATCTTTCCTTTTTTGCCGAACTTGCCCGAGCTTAGCTGCTTCATGAGCTTGCGCGAGGACTCGAACTGGTTCAAAAGGCGGTTTACCTCCTGAACCGAGTTGCCGCTGCCCGCTGCTATCCGCCTCCGCCTGCTGGCATTAAGGAGCTCCGGCTTCGCCCTCTCTTTGGGTGTCATGGACTTTATTATAGCCAGGGTCTTTTTTAGCTGCTTTTCGTCTATCTGTACGTTGCCCAGCTTGCCCGCGTCCATGCCCGGAACCATGGATAGCATGCTTCCCATATCCATGTTCTGCATCTGCTCCATCTGCTGCATGAAATCTTCCAGCGTGAACTCGTTGGTCTTTATCTTTTTGGCGAGCTCCTCCGCCTTTTTCGCATCGAAACTCTCCTGAGCCTTCTCTATGAGGGTCATAACGTCCCCCATGCCCAGTATGCGGCTTGCCATCCTGTCAGGATAGAAGGGCTCGATATCGGTGAGCTTTTCGCCGTTGCCGCAGAACTTTATGGGCTTTCCGGTAACCTCCCTTACAGACAGCGCAGCGCCGCCTCTTGTGTCGCCGTCCAGCTTGGTGATTATGACGCCGGTAAGCTCCAAGGCGTCGTTGAATGCCTTTGCGGCATTCACGGCGTCCTGACCCGTCATGGCATCGATGACCAGAAGTATCTCGGCGGGCTTCACCGCGTCGCGCACTCTCTCTATCTCAGCCATCATGTCAGAGTCTATATGCAGGCGTCCGGCGGTATCCACTATCACCATGTCCCGCATATTGCGCTTTGCGTACTCTACGGCCTCCTGCGCTGTAATAACGGGATCCTGCGTGCCCTTTTCAAAGACCGGCAGGTTGAGCTTTTCGCCCACTACCTGCAGCTGCTTTATGGCGGCGGGCCTGTAAACGTCGCAGGCTACCAGCAGCGGCGACTTTCCGAAGTGCTTCTGGCAGTACGCCCCCAGCTTACCCGCCATGGTGGTCTTGCCCGCGCCCTGAAGGCCGGCGAGCAGTATCACCGAAGGATTCTTCGAGCCGAACTCCAGCTTGGCGTTTGAGCCGCCCATGAGCTTCACAAGCTCGTCGTTTACTATCTTTATCACCTGCTGGCCGGGTGTGAGGCTTTCCAGTACCTCCGCGCCCACCGCGCGCTCGGTGACGGAATTTATGAATTTTTTTACCACAGTAAAGTTTACGTCCGCCTCGAGCAGAGCCAACTTTACCTCCCGCATAGCTTCCTTTACTTCCTTTTCGGAAAGCTTGCCGCGGCCGGAAAGCTTTTTGAATACGTTTTGAAGTTTTGATGAAAGGCCTTCAAATGCCATCTTCACATATCTCCGTCAATGCCCTGATCTTTGCCTTTACGGCGGGATCGTGGCAGATATTTTGCAGCTCCTTAAGCCCGTTCATCAGCGTCATGCGCCTCTCCATGAGCTTAAGCCTATTCTCATATCCCTCGAGGTTGTCCGTCGCCTTCATTATGGCGTCCCGCACAGCCTGGCGGGAAACTCCCTCCCTCTCGGCTATTTCAGCCAGTGAGCAGTCCTCGTTTACCGACTGGAAAAGTATGGACCGCTGCCGCTCTGTGAGCAGCTCGCCGTATATATCCAGAAGCAGGCCCAGACGCACGTGCTTTTCCAAAGTAAGACCGCCTTTCCACGCCAGCTGTAAAGCATAAGTGTTTTACACTCATAATATTATACGGATATTTCTTCTCCTGTCAAGCTTTTTTAGCCGCCTATCATTATGCTTATATTGCCGTGGAGCAGCAGCCGTATTATGCCGCATGCGATAAGGTGGGCGGGATAGTAGATATAAAAGAGCCATTTCATTCCCTTCCAGCTTCCCCGTTCGCCGTTATAGTTTTTAAGAAGCGGTATGGAAAGGGCGGCAAAGAGCTGCACCGCGGCGTACAGCTTGTCTATAAAGAAGAAATACACTGCGGCGTATACGGCCACCCATACCATCATCCAGGTCATCTGCTTCTTAAAGCTGCCCCGATAGGCGCCTATGTAGACTATGGCCACGGTCGCTATGCAGCTCCAGTCAGAGCAGAAGGATATAAGGCAAACGAGCACTACTATTACGGCTTTCTGCCAGCCCTTGAATTTGTCGCTGTCGTTCATCTTGAGCAGCATAAGCCCCCAGAACAGCGACCATATCACGCTGGTCTGGTTAAAGGCGGTCGTAGTAAAGGGAATAAAGGGTATGCCGAAGGCGAAGGTATAGGCAAAATGCGATATCACCGCGAACAGCAGCAGCCGCAGTGCGTATTTTTTGAAGCTGTGGGTATAGTGATACCCCTCGGCTATGAAAAACCACATTATCGGGGCGGTTATGCGTCCGACGCAGTGCAGGGCAAGCTGCGGCCACCCCGTCTGATACCCCGGCCATATCACCCATGTCAGGTGATCGACGGTCATGGCGATTATGGCGATGAGCTTCAGCTGGTTTGAGTTCAGCCCTTTTTTAGCGATAGCTTCCATAAGTATAAATCCTCATATAAGTTTTCATGGACAGAATTATAAACCATTTGCGCGCAATAAAAAAGGGGGCAGTTTCGCCCCCGCGTATTGAACAGCTTATTTGATCACTATGTCGCAGCCCTCCAGCACGACGCTCTGGTTCTCGGTATCGTACCAGCCGAAGTTTTGCTTCAACTCATACGGTTCCTTCAGGTCGGTTACATCGCCGCCTTTAGTGAAAAGCTTTGTTGAGTAGCCGTACACCGGATGCAGGATGATGCTCTTCGCCTGCTCCTGCTGCGATGAAGTAAGGGGTATATTCAATTCTGATTTATCCCCGTCAATTTCGCAATCGTCAAGAAAGCCCGTACCTTCAACTTGGGTTTTCATGCCGTCTATCGTCAGTTCATAACGTAATCCATCATATTTATGCACTGTTCCATTTATGAGAGCTCTTTTTTCTTCCTCGCTCCAGCCCCCCGGGAAGCCATAGGTCAGCTTGACAATTATATTCGTAGCATTGAAGCTTATTTCCGGTGTTATTGTCACACCTGAAAAGTCCTTTGTCGTGTTGTACATCAGGTATTTATCGTTATCCATTTTAGCGATAGTAAGCACATATTCGCCGTCCAGCGAAACAACATTTCCCTGCTCCTGCTTTAAGGTGTTCCTGCCGTCTATATCCAGCTCGAACCGCTGCTCTATTTTGGCTATAGTTGCGAACTGCGCCATACTATCCACCTTGCAGTCCAGTATCCTCGACGTGAATACCGCGCTGTAATGGCCCTCCGGCACGTTGACTTTCTTCAGGTCATACTCGGTATAGAGTATTATGCCCTTGTCCTTTTTTACCCTTTCGACATCCATTTTCCCATTCGCTGAATCATAGTACCCGTCCTGAGGGTATATGCCGTATATGCCGGTAGATCCGAATTTCAATTTGTAAGTATTCGCGCCGCTGGTCAGATGCAAAACGTCTCCTTGCCAGTCCAGAGTCGTGCTACCGTCGTAATACCAGAACAGGCTTGGGTCGGTTTCAAGATAGGACATTACGGTGAGCTTGTCGCTTTCCACGAGAACGTCGGTTATCTTGGGCTTTGCCTCCTTGAGCCATTGCCAGTCCTTTGGGTCATACGGGTCAAAGCCGAGGTTTGCCCTCGCCGCGGCGAATTCCGCGGCCTCATCCGTTTCGTCAAGGGTGTATATGGTATAATCCTGCTCGTTATCCTTCGGAATCTGTATCGCCGCCTCCACATCCGGCATGCTCGCCCGGTTCTCCGGCAGCGTGCCGAAGTATTTGTTCCTGTCGAAAAGCCTGCCGAACCAGCCGCTCACCGCCTCGCCCACGCTGGGGACCAGCAGAACCGCGCCGATTATAAGCACTACCGCAAATATGGGCGCCAGTGCACGCCAGGGGCTCGCGCCCCTCCTACCGCTTCTTCTTGATTTTTTCATATACTTCTGCTCCCTTTCTTCGGCCTCTGCCCTGAGAAGTATTTCGCCGAGCAGCTCCTCGCGCCGGGAGTCCCGTATGTTAAGCCTGTCCAGAGCCTCAATAAAACGCTTATCCTTCATACCCTTCCTCCTTCAGCGTTTCACGCAAAAGCTTCCGCCCGCTGTGCAGGTACCCCCACACGCTCGCCCTGCTCTTGCCCATTGCCTCGGCTATCTCCCCAGAGGTATAGCCTTCGTAATAGTACATATATACCGCCGTCTTGTATTTGTCAGGAAGCTCCATTACCTGCCGCAGCAGGTCTCCCGAGCTTTCCTCCGCCGGTATGCCCTGCAGCGACTCCTCATCTAACTGCACCCGCGTTTTCCAGCCCGACCTCAGGGAATCCCTGCATATATTGGACGCGACGACTATGAGCCACGACTTTTCATGCGCCGCGTTTTCAAACCTGACGGGGCTTTTCATAAGCTTCAAGAAGGTGCTTTGGGCCGCGTCCTCGGCGTCCGCCCTGCTGCCCTTAAAGAACAGCATGCACACCCGGTACACGGCGTCTATGTTGCGCCTGTATATATCCTCCGTCTCTTCCCTTTTCCTCAGGGCTTGATTCAAGGTATCAATCCTCCAGCCAAATGCTTTTTTCTTTCGAAGGCCTTCACCTATAATACGTTTCGCAAAAGCGAATCCTTAAAATAAAAACGGGCTGCATATCACAGCCCATTGCACATTTTGCTTTCATTCTTCGCTAAGCAGCGCTCTTGCGTAATCATCGGGATCAAAGGCCTGCATGTCGTCTATGCCCTCGCCAACGCCAACAAAGCGGACAGGTATTTTCAGCTCTTCCTTTACGGCCACGGCCACGCCGCCCTTCGCGGTGCCGTCAAGCTTGGTAAGTATTATGCCGGTAAGCCCTGCGGACTCTCCGAAGGCCCGCGCCTGAGCTATTGCGTTCTGGCCGGTGGTGGCGTCAAGCACCATCAGCGCCTCCACAGGCACGCCGGGCAGCTCCCGGTCCAGCACGCGGCGCATCTTCTCCAGCTCGTTCATGAGGTTTTTCTTATTGTGCAGCCTGCCCGCCGTGTCGCAAAGCAGCATATCCCGGTTTCGCGCCTTGAATGAGGCCGCCGCGTCGAACACTACCGCCGCGGGGTCCGCGCCTTCGCCGTGCTTTATTATTGGCACGCCGGCACGCTCGGCCCATACGGTGAGCTGCTCGGCAGCGGCTGCGCGGAAGGTATCCGCCGCCGCAAGGACTACGTCCCTGCCCTGATTTTTATAATACGCAGCTATCTTGCCCAACGAGGTAGTCTTCCCCACGCCGTTCACGCCGACCACCATTATCACGGCCCTGTTTGTCCCGTCGAGAAATGGCTTTTCGGGCCGCATGAGATCCGCCAGCAGGCTTATAAGCTCCTTGCGCGCCTCGGAACGCTCCTTGATCTTCTTTTCGGCCACCGCATCCCTAAGGCCGCCCAGCAGCTTATCGGTGATCGTCATGCCTACGTCTGCCATTATGAGGGCTTCTTCCAGCTCCTCGTAGAATTCGTCGTCTATGCCGGAGCCTGTGAATATGGCCGCTATGCCGCTGCCTGTCTTGGAAAGCCCCTGCCTGAGCTTATCAAAAAAGCCCGCCATTTGTATTTCCTCCTTTTTGGGTATTATGCGGATTCCGTAAACTTTGCCGATACCACCTTGGATACGCCCCGTTCCTCCATGGCCACGCCGTAAAGCGAGTCGCACACCGCCATACTGCCCTTTCTGTGTGTTATTAATATGAACTGGGTGTCATCGGAATAGTTGCGCACATACTCCGCAAAATTAGTAACGTTGGCGTCGTCCAGCGCGGACTCTATCTCGTCCAGTATGCAGAAAGCCGTGGGCTTCAGCTTGAGTATGGCGAACAACAGCGCTATTGCGGTAAGCGCCCGCTCGCCGCCGGAGAGCAGCGAAAGGAGCTGCAGCTTCTTGCCCGGGGGCTGTGCGATTATATCTATATCGCAGTTGAGTATGTCGTCCTTGTCGGAAAGAATCAGCTCCGCCCTGCCGCCGCCGAACAGCTCCACAAATACCTGCGAAAAGTTTTGCTGTATAAGCGCGAACTGCCTGCGGAACTCCTCCTCCATGGTGGAGACAAGGTCGGTTATGAGCACCTGCAGGTCAGCCTCCGCCTTGGTGAGATCCTCATACTGGGCATTCAGCTCATCGTAGCGCTCCTTGACGTTCTTATAGTCCTCTATGGAACCTACGTTCACGTCGCCCAGGGCGCGTATCGCCGTTTTCAGCTCGTCTACTCTGATGTGAGAGGCGGTTATGGCTATCTGCCGCCGCATTGGTTGAGCGTTCTCATAGGTGAGCTCATAATCCGACCAGATCCTGTCCTGCATGTTCTGCAATTCCAGCTGCGCCTTGTTCAGGTTCAGCTCCGCCCTATGGCTGCGCTCCCTTATGTCGTTGAGCTCTGAGGAAATATTGTCCCGCCGCTCACGCAGCTCGTCTATGGAGTTAAGGCGCTTTGCCCGCTCCTCCTCCATTGTATGAAGCTGATCCGTTAGCCTGTCCACGTCCATGCGCTCGGAGGATATGCTGTCATCCAGCGTGGCAACCTGTGCTTGCAGCTGAAGGAAGCTTCTGCTGCCCTGCTCTATCTCATCCTTGCTGCGCTTTATGGCAGCCATAAGGCCACTGGCCTCGCGTTCCATGCGCTTTGCCTCGTTTTCAGCGGCGTTTGCCTCTTTCTCGAGGGCCACCAGGGCTACCTTCTGCTCGGTAGCCTTGTCGTTCACATTTGCGGCTTCCGCCCGGAGCTTATTCAGCTCCTCCTGAAGCTTCTTTATGTCGTCCTGGCTTGCCACGTTTCCCTGCTCCCACTGAGAGCGGTCCTCGTTGGCCTCACGGTACTGCTCGTCTATATTTTCTATGCTGTCGTTTATCTGGGCGAGCTCAAGCCTGGCCTGCTCCATCTCGTCCCTGTTTTCCTCTACGTACTTCTGCACCACGTCCACCTTTTCGCGGTGCGTGGCAAGCTCTACGTCCGCCGCGTGCAGCGCCTCGGACGCTCTCTCCACGGCCTCGCCGGCACGGGCTATATCCCGCTCCAGCCCTTCACGCTCGGATTTGGACGCTTCGAGCTGCTCCCGCTGCTTTTTCAGCGCCGCCGTTATGGTCTCTATCTCCCGCTCACGGCCTATCAGGCTGAACTCCCGCTTTTGGGTGCTTCCGCCGGTCATGCTGCCGCCGGGGTTTATTATATCGCCCTTTAATGTAGCTATTCTGAAGGACGACCTCGCACGCTTGTTTATGGCGATGCCTGCGTCAAGATCCTTCACCACTATCGTGCGGCCAAGAAGGTTTTCAAATATGCCCCTGTATCTCTCATCAAAGGATACGAGGTCGGAGGCTACGCCTATAAAGCCCTCCACGTTGCACATTGACCTTTCGTCATTGCTCAGCAGCCTCGGGCGCATGCTGGAGACCGGCAGCATGGTCGCCCTTCCGTACTGCCTTGAGCGCAGGTATCCTATCACCTGCTTTGCGTCCTGCTCGTTAGGGGTAACTATGTTCTGTAAGGCGGAGCCAAGCGTCATCTCTATTGCGCTCTCGTACTCGCAGGGGACTCGTATAAGTTCCGCCACCACGCCCTCTATACACTTGCCAAGGTTCGTATCCCTTGCTGCGTCCCTGAGAACGTTCCGGACGCTTGAGTAATATCCCTCGTAGGCACGCTTCATCTCCTGAAGCACCTTTATCCTTGAGCTTTCCGCCTCTATCTGCTGCTCAAGGGCGCGGATATTTTCACTATCCTGCTTTAGCTGTGCGTTCAGCTCGTTAAGGTGGGCTATCGCCGCCATGCGTTCCGCGTTTTTGCCGTCGTAGCCCTGCTTTATCTCGCTGTAGCTGCCGAATACCTGATCATATTCGTGGGAGAGCTTCTCGCCCTCCTCGGCTATAGCCGCCATCTTCTGATTTATGGAGTCTATGCGGCCAAGCAGCGTTGTTTTTATGGCCTCTAATCTCGAAAGCCTGCTCTTTGCGTCGGACAGGCGGTTCATGGCCTCTATCATGCTGTTCTTCTGGCTTTCCAGAAGCTGTTCTTTGTCCGATATTTCCGCCTGTATGCCGGCAAGCTGCTTTTCTATCCCGGCAAGCTTTGCTCTCTCGCGCTGCTTCGTCTCCTCCGTGTCGCTGCTCCGGGCGGAAACCTCCGCCATGGATTTCTTCAGTTCCTCCAGCCTGACTCTGTCCTCTCCGGCGGCATTCTCAAGGCGCTCCCTTTCCCTGGCAAGGTTAGCCATTCGCTCCCGGGCCACCTTTGCCTCGCCTGTGCGGTTCTCCACGCCAGTCGTTGCAGTCAGCAGCTTTGACTGTATCTCGCCTATGGCAGCATTGAGACTGCGCTCCTTTTCCTCCTCGGCGCTGCAGTCTGCGGCAAGCGCGGCCTCAATGCCTGTGGACTGCCGTATAGCCTCGGCATACTGCGCCATGCTGTCGTTCAAAGTAGTTATTCGCTCATTGAGCTTATCGTACTGATAGAGGAACACGTTCACCTCTATCTCCTTCAGCTCGTCCCTAAGCTTCAGATACTGTCTCGCCGCGGCGCTCTGCTCCTCGAGAGGGCCTATCTGGCGGCTCAGCTCCTCAAGTATGTCGTTGAGGCGAACCAGGTTTTTTCTCGTGTTTTCCAGCTTGCGTTCGGCCTCTTCCTTGCGCACCCTGTATTTCATCACGCCCGCAGCCTCCTCAAAGGCGTTTCTGCGGTCGTTTGATTTGTTGGAAAGTATCTCCTCTACCTTGCCCTGGCCTATTATGGAATAGCCTTCCTTGCCTATGCCGGTATCCCGGAAAAGCTCGCCTATGTCCTTCAGCCTGCACTGTGTATTGTTGATAAGGTATTCGCTTTCGCCGCTCCTGTAAACCCGCCGGGTAACGCTGACCTCAGCGAAATCCGTAGGCAGCCTGCCGTCCGAGTTGTCGAATACCAGCGTCACCTCGCAGAAGGACTGGGGCTTCCGCTGCTCGGTGCCGTTAAATATGACGTCCTCCATCTTGTTGCCGCGGAGCACCTTTGCGCTCTGCTCGCCCAAAACCCAGCGGACGGCGTCGGCTATGTTGCTCTTGCCGCTGCCGTTGGGACCTATGATAGCCGTTATTCCTTTTTCGACCTGAATCTCGGTCTTTTTAGCGAATGATTTAAATCCGTTGATCTCTATTTTTGTTAACCGCAATATTCCAACCTCTGCGCCAATGTCGGCTTATTATTTACAGCAGTCCGAGGCCCTCCAAGGTGGCCTTGGCCGCCCTCTGCCCCGCCTCCTGCTTGCTTCCGCCGCTGCCTACTCCCTTCGGCTCCCCGGCTATGACAGCCTGAAGGGTGAACACCCTCTGATGGTCCGGGCCGGAGGTGTCTATAAGGTCATACGTTACGTTGCCCTGATGCTGCTTCTGCACATGCTCCTGCAGCAGCGTCTTATAGTCCTTGGTGTTCACGTTACGCACCGCGCGTTCTATATGGCCCTCCACCGCATGCAGCACCAGCCTTTTTGCCTCTCCCATGCCGCCGTCCAGAAATACGGCGCCTATCACCGCCTCCATTGCGTCCGCCAGTATAGACGGCTTGCTCCTGCCGCCCGAGTGCTCCTCGCCATGGCTAAGCAGCAGATAATTACCCAGACCGAAGCCTACGGCCGATTTATGCAGCGCGCCCTCGCATACCGAAAGGGAGCGCACTCTCGTCATCACGCCCTCGTTCAGCTCAGGGTATTCCTTGTAGAGCTTTTCGCTCACGCAGAGCTCCAGCACTGCGTCACCCAAAAACTCCAGCCTTTCATTGTGTACGCTGCCGTTGCCGTCACCCTTCACATAAGACGTATGTGTAAGGGCCGTATTCAAAAGCTCTGTGTCTTTAAATTTATAGCCAATTGCCGCTTGCAGCTCATTGAGCTTTTGCAGCCTCGCAAATTCCAGCTCCATTTGCTTCCTCCATACCAAAGTACCCGCATCCACCATAAGATGCGGGTACTGTTTGAAGTATAGTTATTTGTTCATTACCCTTAATATATCGCCTACAGTATGTACGTTTGGCAGCTCCTCCTCGGGAACCTGAATTCCATACTCCTGCTCAATATCCATTATAAGCTCCACAACGTCAAGTGAATCGGCCTTGAGGTCTTCCACAAGCCTGGAATCCATGGTTATGGACTCCTCGGGGATATCCATCTGCTTGGAGAGCATTTCGCGAATCTTTTCAAAAGTCATATATAATACCGCCTTTCTTATTATACCAATAAGCAACTATAGTTTAGCCGCATATTATTTTGATGTCAATCCTCTATTCAGTCCGCTACCTCGGGCAGCGACTTTACGGCGCGGCGTATGGTTTCGTTGGTGCCGCTGGAAGCAAAGCTCCACGCCTGACCCAGCGCCGCCGCAAATGCCTTGGCATTTGAGCTGCCGTGTGCCTTTATCACACCACCGTCAATACCCAAAAGGGGCGCCCCGCCGTACTCGGTATAATCCATTACCTTTTTGAAGCGCCTGAAGGCGGGCTTCGCCATTGCAGCGCCCAGCTTGCTGCGCGTATCTGCCATGAGCTCTTTTTTAAGCATGCCCATTAACGTGGCGGCAAGGCCCTCTGTATATTTAAGGACGATGTTTCCCGCGAAGCCATCACAGACTATGGCGTCAAAGTCGCCTGAGAGTATCTCCCTCGCCTCGCAGTTTCCGGCAAAGTTCACGGGCGTCTGCTCAAGTAACTTATAGGCAGCCTTGGTAAGCTCGTTTCCCTTTTCGGCTTCCGCGCCGTTGTTGAGGAGGCCCACTCTGGGGTTATCCACTCCCATTATATCGTGCATGTACGCAGACGCCATCACGGCAAACTGCTGAAGGTACGAGGGCTTGCAGTCAACGTTTGCGCCGCAGTCCATTATAAGCACACAGCCCTTTTCCGCCGGGAACACCACTCCTATGGCCGGACGCTTTACTCCTTCGATGCGCTTTATTATAAACGTGGCTCCCGCAAGTACTGCGCCGGTGCTGCCTGCCGATACCACGCAGTCAGCCTTCCTGTCGCGCACAAGCTCCATGGCTTTTACGAGGGAGGAGTCCTTCTTTTTGCGTATGGCAAAGGTCGGCTGCTCATCGCAGGATATTATTTCGGGTGCGTGAAGAATATCCACCCGCGCAACGTCATACCGATACTTTTCAAGCTCCGCCTTTATTCGTTTCTCGTCGCCGCAGAGGGTGACGGACATATCGGGATACTTTTTCAGGGCATCTATGCAGCCTTCTACTACCGCCGCCGGGGCATTGTCGCCGCCGAAAGCATCAACAGCTATTCTCATCTGTCGTCTCCTAATATAATACTAAGAAATATTATACAATATTTTTAACTAAAACAAAAGAGGCCCTTTTATCGGGAGCCCCTTGAGTTTTAAAATTTTCAGGCGATATCAGTCCTTATCCACTGCAACTGCCTGCTTGCCGTCGTAATAGCCGCACTTTTTGCATACACGATGAGCCAGCTTGGGCTCATGGCACTGCGGACATTCCACGATACCGGGAACGGTCAACTTCCAATGGGCTCTACGCTGGTCGCGTCTTGCCTTAGACGTTTTTCTCTTAGGGACTGCCATGGTTACACCTCCTTATCGTGATACAACAGCTGCTCCAGAGCGGAGAAAGGATTTTCCTTCTCTTTCTCTCTAACACAGGAACACTGAACTGTGTTCAAATCGCACCCGCAAACCGGGCAAAGCCCCTTACAATCCTCGCTGCACTTGCTGAAAGCAGGCAGATTGAGGAATAAGTCGTCAAGGAGCATCTGGCTGACATCCAATTCCTCGCCGGTGTAGCCGTAGCATTCGCTGTCCGGCTCCGGCTCCCGGAGAAAGCGCTCGTCGAAGTCGAAGGTAAGCTCCTCGATGAAGGGCTTGCCGCAAAGGGCGCATTCGGAATCCAGCCTCGTGGTAGCCGTACCCTTGAAGCTGAAGCCCTCGCCGTCAAAGAAGTACTCGCCCTCTACCGTAAGCGGAGCGGCGAATTTAAGCTCCCTGCCGAGATATTCCTGCCTGTCGAGGATCACATCCTCATGGCATTTGCCTATCCGGCCCGGCTGTTTGAGTTCCTGTGCAACGTTAAGCTTCATACTTATCCTTTCAAGAGCACACCTTATGTATTTTATATAAAAGGCGTTAATTTGTCAACTGGTTATTTTGTGACGAGCCTTGCGGTATCCCTTGCGATGGTCATTTCCTCGTCGGTGGGGATAACAAAGATCTTTACCTTGCTCTCGGGCTTGCTTATGCAGACTTCTTCGCCCCGGGGACAGGTCATGTTGTAATCGAAATCGGCTACTATGCCCATGTACTCCATATCCTTGAGGATGTCCCTGCGCACCTCGCGGTCGTTCTCGCCTACGCCGGCAGTGAATACGATAGCGTCAGCACCGTTGAGAGCCGCCGCGTATGCGCCGATGTACTTCTTTACGGCATATACGAACATATCGAGGGCCAGCTTGGCGCGCTCATCGCCCTTCTCTGCGGCGGCACCCAGATCGCGGAAGTCGCTGGAGATGCCGGAGATGCCCAGCATACCGCTCTTCTTGTTCATGTAGGTATCCATCTCCTTGGCGGTCATGCCGGTCTTGTCCATCAGGAAGGGCATGATGGCGGGATCGATGCTGCCGCAGCGGGTACCCATGGGAAGGCCCTCAAGAGGGGTAAGTCCCATGGAGGTATCCACGCACTTGCCGGCCTTGGAGCAGCTAACGCTGGAGCCGTTTCCCAGATGGCAGGTGATGACCTTTGCGTCGGGATTGCCCAGCAGCTCAAGGGCACGGCCGGTGACGTACCTGTGGGAGGTTCCGTGGAAGCCGTAACGGCGTACCTTATAGTTCTCGTATGCCTCGTAGGGCAGAGCGTACATATAATGAGACTTCTCCATGGCCATGCCCCAGCCGGTATCGAATACCGCTACCATGGGTACGCCGGGCATAACGGCCATGCAGCCGCGGATGCCCATAAGGTTGGCGGGATTGTGGAGAGGTCCGAGAGGAATGCAGTCCTCAATTGCCTTAAGAACTTCGTCGTCGATGAGGATAGGATCATACAGCTTCTCGCCGCCATGGAGCACGCGATGGCCCACCGCGTCTATCTCACTCATGTTCTTTATTACGCCGATCTCGGGATCCGCAAGAACCTCCAGAACCATGGCGATAGCGTCCTCGTGGTTCTTCATATCCTGCTGCTTCTCGTACTTGTCGCCCTTGGCGGACTTGTAGGAGATCATGGAGCCGGGTATTCCTATGCGCTCACAGATGCCCTTTGCTATCACGATGCTGTGATCGAGATCGATGAGCTGATACTTCAGGGAAGAGCTGCCTGCGTTGATTACGAGAATTTTCATTTATGTTTTTCCTCCGATAATGATTACATATTCTGTGCCTGAACGGCGGTAATGGCAACAACGGATACTATATCGTCAACGCTGCAGCCGCGGGACAGGTCGTTGATGGGCTTTGCGAAGCCCTGGCAGATGGGGCCTATGGCCTCTGCGCCTGCCAGACGCTGAACCAGCTTATAGCCGATGTTGCCCGCCTGCAGGTCGGGGAAGATCAGTACATTGGCCTTGCCGGCAACAGGGCTTCCGGGGCTCTTGAGCTGGCCGACTTTTTCGACCAGAGCAGCATCCGCCTGAAGTTCGCCGTCCACGTTAAGCTCGGGAGCAAGCTCGTGTACCAGCCTGGTAGCTTCCGCTACGCGATCCACGTTCTCGTGCTTGGCGCTGCCCTTGGTGGAGAAGGAAAGCATGGCTACGCGGGGCTCCATTCCGCAAAGCGCCTTTGCGCTCTGTGCGGAGCTGATGGCTATGGCGGCCAGCTGCTCTGCGGTAGGGGCGATATTTACCGCGCAGTCGCCAAATACCAGCACGCCATTGTCACCGTAGGCCTTGTTGGGAACTTCCATGATAAAGCAGCTGGAAACGGTGGATACGCCCTTTGCGGTCTTTATTATCTGGAGGCCGGGGCGGAGTGTGTTGCCGGTGGTATTTATAGCGCCGGAAACGAAGCCGTCAGCCTTGTCATCGTAAACCATCATAGCGGCGAAAAACAGGGGGTCGAGCATGGTCTTCTGCGCCTGCTCAAGGGTAACGCCCTTCTTTGCGCGCATTTCAGCGAACTTCTCGCAGTATCCGGGATACAGCTCAGAGGCAGCCGGGTCGATCATTGCAATATCGTCCACGTTCACGTTGAACCTGGCAGCGGCAGCCTTGATATCCTCGCTTTTGCCGATAAGGGTAACCTTGGCGATGCCCTGATCGGTTATCAGCCTTGCGGCCTGAACGGTACGCTCCTCACTTCCCTCGGGAAGCACTATGTGCTTTACGTCAGCTTTTGCTTTTGCTTTGATGGTGTCAATGATAGACATTATTCCGTCTCCTTTCAAAAATCTGCTTTATGATACTTCCGTTATAAGCATACCTAGACTTTTGTATTATAGCATAAGTTTTCCAAATACAACAGCGCATAAACAAATTTCCCGCTTATTTTTCCCCTTTTCCCCCGGGCTTGGCTATCGTATAATGTAAGCATGAAATCAGTGGGAATAATAGCCGAATACAACCCCTTTCACAACGGCCACGCCTATCAGCTGCAAAAAGCCAAAGAGGCGTCCGGTGCCGATTTTGCCGTTGCCGTAATGAGTGGGGACTTCGTGCAGCGGGGCGAGCCCGCCATGTTCGAAAAGCGGCTTAGGGCCAGGTGGGCCCTCGAGAACGGCGCGGACATGGTCATAGCGCTGCCCGCTCCCTTTGCCCTTGCCAGCGCCGAGGCATTTGCTCTCGGCGGCGTAACGCTGCTTTCCAAAAGCGGCATAGCGGATTCCATAGCCTTCGGCAGCGAATGCGGCGATACGGACCTCCTTTGCCGCGCCGCGGACGTGCTGAACAACGAGCCTGACGAATTGAAGGCGCTTATAAAGTCAAACATATCCCGGGGCCTTTCTTACCCTGACGCCAGGGCGCGCGCCTTCGGTGAGTACCTTCCTCCCGAGCTTGCATCAGTGTTTTCTTCCCCAAACGACATACTTGGCATAGAATATATCCGCGCCATACGCCGCATTGACACCACTCTGCAGCCCATCGCCATAGGCCGCACCGGCGTTGCCCACGACAGCGCCCACACCTGCGGCGGATTTACCAGCGCGTCAAATATACGGCGATTGATCGTCTCAGGCGAATCGGAGCACATAAAGTCTTATATTCCAGAAGGCATTTACGAAGATATGCTCAGCGTTTTGGGTCGCACCGCCCCCATTATGCTGCAAAGCCTCTCCCGGGAGACCGTATATGCCCTGCGCCGCATGAGCAAGGAACAGCTCAAGTCGCTGCCTGACGTAACGGAAGGCCTTGAAAACCTGCTCTATTCCGCCTGCCGTAAATACGCTGATATCGGCTCCGTACTCACTGCGGTAAAAAGCCGCCGTTACACCATGGCCCGCCTCAAGCGCATATGTATGTGCGCTCTGCTCGGCATTTACGGCAGCCCCATGAAAAAGCTGGACAGCCTGTTCATACGCGTGCTTGGCATACGCCGCGAAGCGCAGTCTCTCCTCTCCGCCCTGCACGAAAAATCAGAGCTGCCCGTGTTCACACGCTACGGAGACGTATCAAAGCTCAATGAAAGACAGTCGGAGCTTATGGCGCTGGAAGTGCGCTGCGCCGACATAGCGGCATTGGGCAGGCCCTCCCCATCACCTGTGAAGTCCGACTTTTCCTATCCTCTGATTATAGTTTGACCACCGCTCCGCATACACATAACTGACCGTATGCGGAGGTGTTATCTTGAAAAGGCTCGTCACATATTCGGTATGCGCGCTTTGCTGCTGCGTATTGTTCCTGTACAGCCCTGCCGCAGTCTCACGGGCCTCGGCAGGCTTTTTGATCTGGCGTGATTCGCTCCTGCCAGCCCTGCTGCCATTTTTCGTCTGCGCCAGCGTAATGCAGAATGCCGGCGTATCCGGCAGGCTGGAGCGCGCCTCGCTTATATTCCTTTCCCTCATCTCCGGGGCGCCGGCGGGAGCAAGGCTCCTTTCGGGCTATGGCGAGCCTGACGCCCGCTCCGCCGCCATACTCAACAACGTCAGTCCCATCTTCATATACGCCTCCTTCTGCTCCGGCATGGTCGGCTGCCCGCGGCTTGCGCTTTACATACTTCCGGCGCAGTTTTTATCCGCAGCAATAATGCTGCTTCTCTTTCCCATACACATAAAGCCCCGCCCGCAGGCATCCTTTTCTTCTCCCCTGTGTCTCCTGTCGAACGCCCTGCAGAGCAGCGTTTCGGCAATGCTTAACATATGCGCGGCTCTGGTGTTCTTCTCGGCGCTCATGGGCGGATTCGGAGCCATGCTGGGCGCCGGCAAAAGCGGCTCCCTGTCAGGCGCTGTGCTGTACGGAATGCTGGAAATGGCAGGCGGAAGCGCGGCGTTGAGCAAGCTCGGCATAAGCATGCGGCCCCTTGGAACCGCCGCGGCATTCGTTTTTTCCTTCGGCGGGCTGTGCGTCTACGCCCAGTCGCTCTCCTTTGCCCCGCTGCCCTTCCTCCGCTATTTTTCTACGAAGCTGATGCAGGGTGCCCTTTCCGCAGCCATAGCCTATATTTTTCTCACGCTGTTTCCGCTGCCGCTGCCGGTGTACCGCTCCGTCACGGCGGATACGCTGCTGCACAATACGCTGTCTATCGCCGCTGCGCTGGGCGCTATGCTCATGGCGCTGTCCGTAGTGATGATGATAGGGGCGGCGGGGCGGTACAAAAAAGCCAAAAGAAAAAGCGCCCCGGGCGGAGCGCAATAAAGCTCAGGCTTTAGTCGTCAAAATCGTCATCGTCCTCGTCGTCGAAGTCGTCATCATCGAAGTTCTTGTGCTTCTTGAACAGGCCGAACAGGAAGCCGCCCTTCTTGTCGTCCTCTTCCTCGTCGTCATCGTAATAATCGTCATCGTCCTCGTCGTCGATGTCGTCTACGGGCTCGGCTGCCTTGCGCCTGCCGCGGTTGCTCTCGGATACAGAGTTGCGGGGCTCGGGCTTAGGCTGGGGAGATACCGGCTTGCGTGCGGGCTGCGCCGCGGCGGCAGAGGCTGCCGTCTGCTGCTGTACGCTTGCCATTACGTCATCTGCGCTCATTGCCGGCTTTGAGGGCTGTGTGAACTGCTGTATAGGCTGTACGGGAGTGGCTACTCTCGCCCTTGCGCCCAGATCCTTGCGATTTACGTTGACCAGATTCTTGTACTCGTCGAGGAACCTTTCGAGATCTGCCAGTATGTCGTCGGCATAGGTCTTGGCATTCTCGAATACCTCGTTAGCATTGTACTCAGCCTTTGCGGCAAGGAGCTGCGCCCTCTTCTGGGCCTCCTGATATATCTCGTCCTCGGCGATGAGACGTTCGTACTCCTCACGGGCCTTTTCGAGCACCAGGTTGGCTTTGTTCTGCGCCTCTGCCACTATGGCGTCAGCTTTGGTATTGGCGGCGTCTATGGTCTCCTGCGCGGTGTCGTTTGCGCTGTCTATGGTATTCTGAGCCTCTATCATAAGGCTGTTGGCCCGGCGTATATCCTCCGGAATAGTGGTCTTAAGGTCGCCCAGAAGGTCAAAAACCTCCTCAACGTCCACGGTGCGCTTGGTTGCGCTGCCGGAGAGCTTAGGTTTGGGGCTGTTCTCTATAAGCTCCTCAAGCTGATCTATAATGTCGTAAATTTTGAGGTTCTGCATATTATTGCTCATCGCTTAATCAACCTTTCTGCGATTTTATTTTTTATTGCGTCGGGCACCAGCCCGTCGATATCCTTTCCGTAGGAAGCCATCTCCTTAACCGCGCTGGAGCTTATGAACTCAAGCTCCGGCCTTGCCAACAGATAAACAGTCTCTATATCGGGCCTCAGGAACTTATTTGCCCCCTCCATTGACCTTTCGTATTCAAGGTCGCTGCCGTTCCTTATTCCGCGTATTATGGCAGCGGCGCCCTTCTGCCTTGCGAAATCCACCGCAAGGCCGCTGTATGCCTCGGCGCAGACGTTGTTAAGTCCCTCCGCCCTTGCCGCCTCCATAAGCAGCCCGCACCGTTCATCGGCGGTAAAGACAGGCTTTTTGTTGGGGTTTGTCAATACCGCTACATATACCATGTCGAAAAGCTCCGCGGCTCGCATGAATATATCCATGTGGCCCAGCGTAGGCGGGTCAAAGCTCCCGGTGCATACGGCTGTTCTCATTATTGCCTCTCTCTTATGAAGGAAATTGCGGTAAGCTCGCCATAATGGCGCACATCGTATATCTCCAGCTTGTCGTGTTCTATCATTGGCGGCAGCTTTGAGTCGTGCTCGAGAGCTATTATGAAGCCCTCCGCCAGCAGTCCCTTATCGTAAAGCGTTGCCGCAGCTTTATCGGATATGCCTGCGCCGTAGGGCGGGTCTATGAATACTATGTCGAACCTGTCGCCCCCGGAAGCCATCACGGATACCGCCCGTTCCCAGTCACAATGATATACTCGGCACTTATTCCCATAGCCCAGTTTTTTTATGTTGGCGTTGACTATGTCTATGCTTTCCCTCGCACTGTCGCAGAATACGGCGCTTTTTGCGCCCCGTGAAACCGCCTCAAGCCCCAGCGCCCCGGAGCCTGCGAAAAGATCCAGCACTCTTTTGCCGTATATGTCGAATTGGAGTATGCCGAACAGCGACTCCTTTACCCTGTCCAGCGTAGGCCGCGTATCCAACCCCTTTGGGGCGGAAATGGCGCAGCCTCTTTTATCTCCTGCGATTATCCGCATTTACACCTCCAAATACAGCTATTGTATATTTTAACATTATAAAGCCTTCCTAACAAGGATATTTTTGTTTAATTAACAATATATCCCAAATTCGCAGGCCACCGCGTCCATTTTAACGTCCCAGTTCTCCCTGGGGACCCGCTCCGTCATCTGCTCCTTCAGCGCGAGGCCCAGTTTGAACGCGGCGGCACCGTTGAGCAGCCTGTCATAGTATCCGCCGCCCCGGCCCAGCCTGTAAAGCTCCCTGTCAAAGGCCAGCCCGGGCACTATTATAAGCTCTATCCGGTCGATCGTTATCCGCTCGGACCGCTCCCTGTCCGGCTCTGTTATCCCGTATGCGCCCCTCACAAAGCAGCTTCCATCGGAGGGTATATACAGTTCAAGACCGCCATCCCCGCTGCAAACGGGATAAGCGACGTTTTTGCCCATGCTGGCCGCGGCTTTTACCAGCTCAGCGGGGTCGCACTCCCCCGGCAGCGCCCTGTAGCTGAGTATTGTCCGTGCATTTTTGAATGCGATCAGTCCTGCCGCCAGCTTGCAGGCCGAAATCGACTGCGACTTTATGTCTTCTTTTGAAAGCGCCCTTATGCGCTGCTTGATTTCCCTGCGTAAGGCGGCCTTTTCTTCCTTTATGCTCAACGTCAGCCCTCCAATATTGCCTGCGCCACGGCAATATCCTTTATGTGAGATATGCTCACATGCAGCATTCTGCCGCCCATACCGTTCATAAGCTTAAGTGCCTTTCCTGAAAGCGCGGCGAGAGGCCCGCCCTTTTCATTATGGGTTATCTCTATTTCCCTCCATTCGATAATGCCTATTCCTGTGCCCAGCGCCTTTGCTACGGCCTCCTTTGCGGCAAATGCCCCCGCTATGCGCTGGGGGTCATTATTGCAGGACTTAAGCCTTTGCCGCTCAGTTTCCGTGAACACGCGCTCCATAAAGCCTTCTTTTGCTGCGGCCCGCTTTACCCTTTCTACCTCAATTATGTCTATGCCCGTGCCAAGTATCATTCGGCGCTCCTTACGGCGTCCAGTATAGCGGCAGATACCGCTCTCACCCCCGCTACAAGTACCGGCAGCAGCTCACACTCCCTTTCGCCAGTGGACATTGCAAAGAAGGTATCTCCATCCAGCGAGGTATGCACGGGGCGTATGGTCATGGCCAGCCCGTCGTGTGCCATTGAAGCCAGCTTGTTTGCTTCCTCCCGGGTGAGCCTTGCATTGGTCGCCACCACGCCTATGGTGGTGTTGCCGAAGGCCGCCTGACCCAGAGCCGCAGAATCCATGCAGGGTGTGAGCTTGCCGTCCATATTCGCTGCGGCCACCAGCTCTCCCGTCTCCGGGTCGTATATGTCGCCCAGCGCATTCACTACGGCTATCGCCCCCACCTTTACCCCGTTTTCCAGCTCTATACAGGCTGTACCGAGGCCGCTGTTCACTGCGTACCTGCTCCCGAAAGCCTTTGCCACAGTAGCGCCGGTGCCTGCGCCTATGCTGCCAGATGTGGTGGAATCCTTAGCGTCTTTGCATGCGGCATAGCCCTCCGCCTTGCCGGGGCGCACCTTGGGGTCCCCCACGCCAAGATCGAATATGACCGCCGCAGGGACTATGGGAACTACTCCAATTCCCACGTCTACGCCAAGGCCCTGCTCCTCAAAGTACTGCATGGCTCCGCTTGCCGCATCCAGCCCGTATGCGCTGCCGCCGGAAAGCATTATTGCCTGAACCCTTTCTACGGAATTGTATCCCCTTAGAAGGTCTGTCTCTCTTGTGCCGGGCGCACTGCCGCGAACGTCGACTCCCGCCACCGCCCCTTTTTGGCAAATAACGGCAGTACATCCGGTTTTTGCCTCTTTATCCGTATAATGGCCTACAGTTATACCCTTAATGTCAGTGATACTTCCGCTCATATTATTCCTCGTCCTCTCCGTCGCTCTCTATGGGACAGTCTATGGCGCCTATCAGTTCCTCCACGCTGTCGCGTATCACGCCGAAGTCATAGCCTCGGCCAGCCAGCCTTCTTACAATTCTTTGCCTTCTGTCGTATTCCTCAAGTCCCTCGAACTGACGGTAAAACTTCTCCGCCACGGCCATGGCGTTCCGTCTTTCCACATCGTCGGTCACCTGCTCCATGGCGGCGTCTATGTCATCGGCGCTAAGGTAATGAGTGCGCAGCTGCTCTTTAAGCTTTCTCCTGCTCAGCGGCTTCGTTGCAAGGCGGGTGGAGACGAAATCCGCCGCGTACCTGACATCGTCAAGGTATTTCAGCTCCTTGAGCCGCTCCACCGCGGCGTACACCTCGTATTCTCCGTAGTTCTGGCCGTCAAGGTAGTTTTCCATCTCCCGCACCGTCCTCGGCCTCGAGGTAAGATAATCCAGAGCGGAATCCATAGCCGATTTACCCGTTTTTTTCTTCTTCATCTATTCTCCTCATAGTAAGTTTCAACGTGCTCCGTCAGATAATATAATTGCGATGCGCATCGCAGACTAAAAAAACGGAGGTTATAAATGACACAAAACGACACGAACTCCTTTATGAAGCAGACCGAACCGGTCAACTACAAAATGGAGACAGCCCAGTCCATGATGGACACCAAGAACCTGGGCATAATACAGGACCAGATGTACCATGAGGCCCTTGCCTACAAGAAGAGCAGGATATACGCCGAAATACTCAGCGAGCAGCCCCTCAAGGACATGGCAAACCGTTTTGCCCAGCACCACAAGCAGCACTTTGACGCGCTGCAAAACTACCTGGACAGCCACCAGTAACTGCAAAAGGAGTGACATATGACGAATCATACCAGTATGAACCAGCAGGAACTTCTTACCGATCTTCTCACCCAGGAAAAGGATCTGGTAAAGGACTACGCAAGCGGAATAACCGAATCCTCCTGCACAAACCTGAGAGAACTGCTTATGAGCAACCTGGCGGAATGCTCCGCCGACCAGTTCGCCGTGTTTGACGAGATGCACAAACGTCAGATGTACGACACCAAACAGGCTCCGGGATCCGACGTTCAGACGGCTCGCAGCAAGATGCAGCAGCTCAAACAGCAGACCGGCTTTTAATCAGTCTCTGCATACATAGATAGTATACCACAAAACCTGCCCGCGCAACTTAAAATGCGGCAGCAAAAAAGGCCGTCCCGATAAGGAGATGGCCTTTTACCTGTTTTTGGCTATAGCATTTTCCGCCATTCGCTGGGCCGCTCCACCCATTCGGGCGGATCCGCCGGCTCAGCGGTAACAGCGTCGAGCTTCATGCTGCTGAATCTTTCGCGAAGCTGGTCCGGCGTAAGCGGAGAATCTACGCTGCCCATGCAGTCCCGGCATATGTTGCCGCACTCCGGGCACTGACAGCCGCTGAACAGCCCTCTCTCAGTCTGTACCATATAGGTTCCGCAGGCCTTGCAGCTGCACCGCATTATCTATTCACCTCCCCAGAGGTCCTCAGCTCCGGCATTGGAGTTGGAGTTGGAGTTGGGGTTGGGGTAGGAGTGGGCGTGATCGTCGTTTCGGGCGCGGACGATGGGACAGCCTCCGATTCTCCTGCCTGCTCGGCCAAAGGCTCCGTTGTAAGGTCAGGAGTTGTTTCCGGCGTAGGCGCGGGCGTATCATCGGGCGCTATGAATACGTTCAGCACGCTGGCATCGCCCACATATTCCTTCACATCCTCCACCTGTATCTCGAATTCCGGCTCGCCTTCTGACGCGGTGGTTATCTCGTATTTGTTGTATACGATGACTATGCCGTCCTCGGTTATATAAAACTCCCTGTCGTCGTCTATGGGCAGCAGATCGTTGAGTAGCAGCATGTCGGAATCTTTGGCCTGCGCGGTTATCATATCCGGTATACGGCCCCGCCAATACTGATTGTTCTCATCGAAAAGGTCGCTGATCTTGCACAGAGCTCCCGTCGCCACATCGTAAGTCAGGGCCATGCTGCCAAGGCAGGTGTTGCTTTCATCGTAAAGGTCATACATGAATATCCGCACCGAGAATATTCCGTTGCGGTTGTATTCTACCCGGTATTCGGTAAATACCGCCATATCCAGCTTTTTCGCCTTAGCCATAATATTTTCGCGCATGGAGGCGTTTATCATGTCCGCAGTAGGCTCGTTCTGGAGCGCAGGATACACTATGCAGCAGTTGTTTTCACAGTATGCGCAGCGGGAGATCGTCACCGGCGCATAAATGTCATCTTCCTCCGCGGGTGCGCTTACAGCCACCTGGCTTGAATTGTATTCTTTTACAACTTCAAATACCTCCGGGGCGAAGGTTGCCGCCGGAACTGCCTTTGAGCTTTTTTCAAAGGCAGGCTGGAACTCTGCCGCAGGGGCGGATTCACAACCGCAAAGCATGATTGCAGCCGCTGCCGCAATCAGGCCGCTCATGATGCTTTTTTTCATTTTATCGCCCCTCCTTTCGAGCTTTTACTGTTAGTATTATAGCATCGGCATAATATATTTTTGTTAAGAAAAGGTTAACATATTATGTATTTACTTTTCTGGCTTACGCTTCCGCCTTTTCGCTGCCGCTCTGGGTCACTATGAGCGTCTCCGTATCCGCCATGGCCTTCTGTATCATGCACTCGAAGTCCACCATTGCCTCGCTGCTGCGAAGATCCTCCACCTTTGGCTTCGTGACGGGGTGTTGGGGCACAAATACGGTGCAGCAGTCTTCATACGGCAATATGGAGGTATTGAATGTATTTATCTTCTTCGCTATATCTATTATATCGTCCTTGTCAAACCCTATAAGAGGACGGAATACCGGCATATCCACCGCATCGTCCGTCACGCACAGGCTCTCCAGGGTCTGGCTTGCTACCTGGCCAAGGGCCTCACCCGTGATAAGTGCCAGCGCACCGTCTTCCCTTGCCCAGCGCTCCGCTATCTTCATCATGAGCCTGCGCATGAGCACTGTGGTCTCCTTTGGAGGACATTGCTCGTAAATGGCAAGCTGTATCTCGGTAAATGGCACCAGATGCAGCCTTATGGGACCGGAGTACCTGGCAACGAGTCCGGTAAGATCCACTACCTTATCCCTTGCCCTTTCGCTGGTGTATGGATAGCTGTAAAAGTGTACGGCGGAAAGCTCAAGGCCGCGCTTTGCCATGAGGTAGCCCGCAACGGGGCTGTCTATACCGCCGGATATGAGCAGCGCGGCGCGGCCGGCGGTGCCGGTAGGCATGCCGTTTGCGCCGGGTATCTCCTCGCAGTAAAGATACGCCTTTTCGCGTATTTCAACGCACATCTTTATCTTTGGGGAATGCACGTCTACGCTGAGGCCGGGAAAGCTCTCAAGCAGCACGTGGCCCAGCTCCCGGTTAATCTCCTCGCTGTTCATCGGAAAGCGCTTGTCGGCACGGCGGGCCATAACCTTAAAGGTCGCACTTCGGCTCTCCCCGAGGGCGCGCCGCATGAGCTCCATCGCGCTATCGGCTATGGCGTTCCATTCCTTCTCTACGGCTATGGCGGGGCTTATGGAATGTATGCCGAACACCCTTGTGAGCCTGTCCACCGCCTCATCCCTGTCCTTATCCTTTATACCCAGCACGAATATTCTCCCCTGCTCCATGCGCACAGTAGCGCCCAGATCCGAAAGAGCGTGCTTTATTCCTTCGACGAGCTTGCGCTCGAAGAAAGGGCGGTTAAGTCCTTTGAGGTGAATTTCGCCGTAGCGGACCAGCAATACGTTTTCCATAAATCCTCCGTATATATCTCCCGCCGGTTTGCCCGGCAGGAGCAATGCTTTCAGTATTGGTATTATCTGCGCTTGAACCGGCGCAGCATGGCTATTATGGTTGAGATTTCCTCCGCCACAACGTCCATCTCTTCGATAGTATTAAACGGGCAGAAGCTGAAGCGTATAGCGCCTTCCTGTCTATCTCCAATTACACCCATGGCGTTGAGTATCCGGTTCCTGCCCTTTTTGTGGGCAGAGCAGGCGGAGCCTGTGGATACATATATCTCCTTCTCCTCCAGAGCGTGCAGCAGCACCTCGCCGCGGACGCCCATAAATGAAGCGTTGAGTATATGGGGGGCGCCCTGCTCCGGTGCGGGGCCGTTAAGCAGCACGTCCGGCAGCTCGGTAAGGTTTTTCGCAAGGCGCAGCTTGCAGGATCGCATGGCGCAGCGATATTCGTCTATATTATCCAGATAGTTCCTTACGGCAGCCTCCATACCCATTATGCCGGGCGTGTTTGTAGTGCCGCTGCGCAGGTTCTTTTCCTGCCCTCCGCCTATCTGGCCGCCTGCGAACTTTGTGCCCTGCCTGAGGTACAGCGCGCCGATGCCCTTAGGGGCGTGTATCTTGTGTCCGCTTATGGAATACAGGTCGCAGTTTTTCGCATCGAAGGGCACCTTCAGGAATCCCTGGACGCCGTCTACATGGAGCAGCGCCTCCGGAGCCCTGCGCCTGAGCATCCTGCGTATCGCCTCGGCGTCGTTCACGGCGCCCACCTCGTTGTTCACCTGCATTATAGATACAAGGCGGGTGTCCGGGGTGATGAGGCTCTCCAGCCTTTTCAGGTCTATCATGCCGGTATTGTCCACCGGCGCCTCCGCCACGTCGTACTGGCAGGCAAGGGATTTATATACCTCATATACCGAAGGATGCTCGGTCGAGCCGACTATTATCCTGCCCCTGCCCCGCATTGCTTTAAGGGATCCGAGTATTGCCATATTGTTGCTTTCGGTGCCGCCGGAGGTGAATATTATCTCGTCCGGCCCCGCGTTTATGGCGCTGCCTATTGTCTTTCGCGCGCCGTTTACCGCCCTTTCCTCGCGCACTGCGGGAGAATAGGCCGCCGCAGGATTGAAGAATTCTTCCGTCATATATTTTTTAGCCGCTTCCGCCGCAACGTCCATGGTGCGTGTGGTAGCGCTATTGTCAAGATATATCATTTATCATCTCTCCGTATCATATTTCGTCGGGGGTATCCCCGCACTATATTATATGTACCGCGGCGTCCGGACGGCATACCCAGCAAACCGCATTATATGATATCACATATTATACCACTATTTCACTACATTTTTACATATTTATTCCGCCCCGCCTTTAATCTATCTGTTTGACGCGCGGCAAAAAGTGCTGTAATATTGTATCATTAGTTTATTGCATATACGACCCGGCGCAAAAGCGGCGGGAGAAAGGCGAAAAAATGAGCGAATGCAGCCATGATTGCAGCAGCTGCGGCCAGAAGGACTGCGGCTCCCGCGAAATACCCAAGGAGCAGCTTAACGAATTCAGCAGGGTGAAGAAGGTCATAGGCATAGTGAGCGGCAAGGGTGGTGTAGGCAAGTCCCTTGTCACCTCCATGATGGCCTCCGCCACCAATAAGCGGGGCTTCAATACCGCCGTATTGGATGCGGACATCACCGGTCCCTCCATACCCAGGATGTTCGGCATCAAAGAGCACGCACTGGGAGACGGCAAGAACCACATCTTCCCCTGCAGGAGCAGTAACGGCGTTGATATCATGTCCATAAACCTGCTGCTTGAGTCCGATACCGACCCCGTAGTATGGCGCGGCCCCGTCATAGCGGGCGTCGTCAAGCAGTTCTGGACCGAAGTGGTCTGGAAAGATATAGACTACATGTACGTCGACATGCCTCCGGGAACCGGCGACGTACCACTGACAGTATTCCAGAGCCTGCCTGTAGACGGCATAATAGTCGTCACTTCCCCTCAGAGCCTGGTCTCCATGGTAGTTGCCAAGGCGGTGCGCATGGCGGAGCTCATGAACATCCCCATATTGGGCATCGTGGAAAACATGAGCTACTTCACCTGCCCCGACTGCGGCTGTGAAATAAAAGTATTCGGCGACAGCCATGTGGAAGAGATAGCCACTACCTACGGCATACCCCTTCTGGCCCGCCTGCCTATAGATCCCGCCGCCGCAGCGGCCTGCGACAGCGGCAAAGTCGAAAGCATAGACACAGCGCCAATACAGCCCGCACTGGATAAGATACTGAGCCTGTAAGAGTATGAGCGGAAGCACGGTACTTTGCATAATAATAGGCGCTGTGCTGCTGTGCGCGGCAGTACCCGCCATGCGCTTCTTTCACAATGCCGGCAACATACTCTCCTATATACTTTCCGCCTTGAAGAGCACCGGAGCTGTCGAAAGGCCTAAGATACGCTCCCTTTCTTCTGCGGGCGACCTGTTTCTCGACAGGATAAAGCGGGACTTTCCGGAGTACAATCCCGCAATGGTTCTCAACCGCGTAAAGAAGGACGCACGTATATACCTGCAAAGCGCCAAGGAAGGGCACACACTGTTTCGCGAGGGCGTGTCCGATTTCTTCAGGGAACGCTTGGCCTACTCCCTGCCCACAGACGTAAAGGGCGGCATAGAGGTGTACAATGCGGCGCTGTCCGACTACGACGACAGGGGCCGGGACCGCATACTGGTATTTCAGGCGGCGGCAGAATATCTCGATTCCCGTGACGCGCTGCGTCCCGTAAGGCTGACCCTCAAATACATCGCAGCCTATGACGGCAATGTGGACGGCGAAGTGCGGGGCTTCAACTGTCCCAACTGCGGCGCACCGTTACCGATAGTCGGCAGCAAGATATGCCACTACTGCGGCACCGGCATAAAGTCTTCGGCTGGATTGGGCTGGATACTTACAGACGTGGCTATGGACTGAACATGCGACTTAAAAAGGACGGCAGATGCCGTCCTTTCAGAGTGTCAAAAAAGTGGCTGAACGCCACTTTTTTGAGTTTTCTCATTCGGTGCTTGCGCCTATGGCGCGGCCAGCACCTCATGCAGGGAAAGCCTTGCTACGCAAGCGCCTTTTGCGGATTTGCCGCACATGTCGCCAAATCCGAATAAAGCCATAAGGGGCTGCGGCCCCTTATCAACCCCTGGGTTTTTCGACAGTCTCAAAGGACGGCAGCTGCCGTCCTTTTGATTTATGCCGAAATATCATCGCGCTTTGCTCCGGTACCGTCGCTGAGCCAGACGTATACCTTCTCGTCAGGCACATCCGCGCCCTTTGCCTTGGATACGGTAAAATGGAAGCCGTCCACGTCACACCTTAACGTGGTAATGGTACCGTCGTCCCTCGTGACGATAGATACCCATACGTTGTCCTGAAATTCTATGGTGACGCTGTGTTTATCCCGGCCTTCCTCATGAAAGCTAAGTACCGAACCGTTCAGGCTGCCCAAAAGCATCCTTCCGTCAGCATATTCAAACTTAAGATCATATCCCGATTCCTGCTCATCCACCGCCTCTGCAGCCTCATGCCCGTCGCCGTTCGGTATGGTGGGCGTGAGCTCATCGGTAATGACAGGCGTAGCCTCGGCTTTTTCCGCCTCGTCCTCCTCGGCTTCCTCATCGCCGTCGTCTATCACTATTCCATGGGGGGCTATGGAGCCCTTGCCCTCCGCCGCGCCCGTCACAGATGAAGCGAACTGATCCGCCGTATCCGTGGAGAGCAGCCAGCCGAAGGTAGCGTTGCCTTCCGATACCCGCATGTCGTGATCCGCAAGGTAAAGCAGCGTATCCGCCGCTTCCGCGCTTTTATCATCTTCCAGTCGGCTGCGGAACAGCGTTTCCATGGCTTCTGTGGCTGACTTGTAGCCGGTATAGAACGCCGACACCGGGTTCTGTTCTATTGTGCTCTCGACTTCCTGTGGTTCCGGCTCAGGCGTTGCCTGCGGCTCCTCGATGGCCGCCGGTTCCTCTTTCGGGGCACAGCCCGTAAAGGCAGCCGTCATTATAATTGCAAGGACGAGCGCCGTTATCTTTTTCATTGCTCGTCCCTCCCATTCATGTATTTTATTATGCCGTTATAAATACCTGCGGCACATGCGTCCTGATATGACGCCCGGCATAATTTCGTATCCTCCTGCGGATTGGAAAGATACCCCATTTCGACGGTCACTACCGGGCTATCCGACCAGTTAAAGCCGGTCTGGCTGGCGGAATAGATCACACTCCTGTTGATTGCGCCTGTAGCAGCGCAGAATTCATCGAGCAGCGCCTTGCCCAGTGCTTCGCTTTGTGCGCCTATGGTCATCTGCTTTGACGGCGCTATCACCAGCGCGCCCTCAGTCAGCTTTGACGTTGAACTGTTGCAGTGTATCCTTATCCAAAAATCCACCCTCGCATCGTTCATCATTTCAGCCCGCTCTTTGTTGGAAACCGAAACGTCGTTTTTTGTGCGCGTCATGACTACTGTAGCGCCGGCGTCCTGAAGCAGCGCCATCAGCTTCACGGACACGGCAAGGTTCACATCGTATTCGTTGACGCCGGAGCGGACGCCAGTGCAGCCCCTTGTCATGCGGTCCTTGGTGGTCTTTTCGTCATTGGGAGATATCTGCTCCTGTCCGCTGTCCGCCTTGAGCTGATGGCCGGGGTCTATACCTATGATCACGTCCTTGAGGGGCTGCTCAGGCGTATCCGTGGCCTGAGGAATCGGCGTATTCCCGCCCGGCTTTACAGGGTATGGGTCATGGCCCATCACAGGCACGGCAAAGGCGGCGCTAAAGCTCATCAGCGCCGTAATGCAAAGCAGTAATGCAATTGTCCTTTTCGTCAATGCCTTCATATTTCGCACCTGTTGTCAAAAATACACCTAAAAGGTACTTTTTTATTGTACACCCAAGTTCGCACTTTGCAACCCCGGATACCTTAAACAAATTGTTAATAATACCTGACTTTTTTTAATGCGTTTTCTCAAAGGCAAGCTTTCCGCCCTTGGCTTTCGCTTTTACTTTATCTCCAAGGCGTATTTTTCCCGACAGCAGTTCCTCGCTGAGGCTGTCCTCCACCTGATGCTGTATGGCCCTTCTGAGCGGCCGCGCGCCGTACACGGGATCAAATCCGTCCCTGGAAAGCTGCTCTACTGCGCCCTCCGAGAACGTCAGATCTATACCACGCTCACGAAGCCTATCAGCCACGCCCTTTAGCATAAGGCGCACTATCTTTGCCGCCTGCTCCTGCTCCAGCGGGTGGAACACGATTATCTCGTCTATCCTGTTCAGGAACTCCGGCGAAAAGGTCTTCTTCAGCTCCCCCATCATGGCTTCCCTCATGCGCTCATAGGTAAGGGCCTTGCTTTCGCTGCCGAAGCCTACGGTGTTCCGGCCCGCCGCAGCCGCAGCGCCTATATTTGAGGTCATGATTATTATTGTGTTGCGGAAGTCCACTGTCCTTCCCTTGGAATCTGTCAGCCGCCCGTCCTCCAGCACCTGCAGGAGTATATTGAACACGTCCGGGTGCGCCTTTTCTATCTCGTCCAGCAATATCACGCAGTAGGGCTTGCGGCGCACCCGCTCAGTAAGCTGTCCGCCTTCGTCGAAGCCCACGTAGCCCGGAGGTGAACCTACCAGCTTGCTTACGCTGTGTGACTCCATATATTCCGACATATCCAGACGTATCATGGCGTCCTCATTCGAAAACATCACCTCGGCCAGAGCCTTTGAAAGCTCGGTCTTGCCCACTCCCGTCGGACCGAGGAAAAGATATGAGCCTATGGGGCGCTTGGGATCCTTGAGTCCTGCCCGCGCCCGGCGTATGGCCCGCGCTACGGCCTCCACCGCCTCGTCCTGCCCTATGACACGCTTGTGAAGCTCATCCTCGAGGTGCAGCAACTTCTCGCTCTCGTCCTCCGTGAGCCGGTTCACGGGTATGCCCGTCCATGCGTTCACTACTTCCGCTATGCTGTTTTCCGTTACGACGCACTTGCGGCCCTCCCGCTCCCGCTCCCAGCTGGCCTTTCTTGAGGTCATCTCATCGCGTATGGCCCGTTCCTCGTCCCTTATGGCAGCCGCCCTCTCGAAGTTCTGATTGTTCACCGCCTCTTCCTTTTCCTTGAGCAGCTCAGCAAGCTTGCCGTCAAGCTCCTTCATTCCGGCCGGGGCTACAAATGCCGCGAGGCGCACGCGGCTCGCCGCCTCGTCCATAAGGTCGATCGCCTTGTCCGGCAAAAACCTGTCCGAAATATACCTGTCCGAAAGCTCAACCGCCGCCCGTATGGCCTCGTCGGTGATGGTGGCCTTGTGGTGGGCCTCATATCTGTCCCTGAGGCCGAAAAGTATCTCTACCGCCTCTTCCTTTGTGGGTTCGCCTACCGTCACTGGCTGAAAGCGCCGCTCCAGGGCCGCGTCCTTTTCTATATAGCGTCGATACTCGTCAAGTGTAGTAGCGCCTATCACCTGCATCTCGCCGCGGGCCAATGCGGGCTTCATGATGTTGGAAGCGTCTATGCTGCCCTCCGAAGCCCCCGCGCCCACAATGGTATGCAGCTCGTCTATAAAGAGTATTGTATTCTTGTTTTCGATGAGTTCGTCTATGGCGGCCTTTATGCGCTCTTCGAATTCACCCCGGTATTTTGTGCCGGCCAGCATACCGCCAAGATCCAGCGTCACCACCCGCTTGTTTTTGAGTAGCTCCGGTATGTTGCCAGAAGCGATGCGCTGGGCCAGTCCCTCTATTATTGCGCTTTTGCCCACGCCGGGATCTCCAATTAGCACCGGATTGTTCTTGGTCCGCCGCGAAAGTATCTGTATAATGCGCTGTATCTCGTTTTCACGGCCTATCACCGGGTCGAGCTCGCCGTTTTTCGCCTGCCTGGTAAGGTCGCGGCCGTACTTGTTCAATACCGGGGTGCCGTCCTCCTCCGCCTGAGCTCTTGCGCTTTCCGGCTTCCTCGTGGTTCCCGCAAGCATCTGATACAGCAGCGTAAAGTCCACGCCAAGATCCTCCAGGATACGCACAGCCACGCAGTCCTTCTCCCGTATGATGGCAAGCAGTATGTGCTCCGTGCCTATATAGCTGTTTTTAAGCGACTTGGCCTCGTAGAGGCTCAATTCGAGTATCTTCTTTGTGCGGGGGGTATAGCCGAAGCTGTCAGTAAAGTGGTAATCCCCGTGGCCTACCAGCTCGTCCGCCCGTGCGGATACGTCCGCCTCCCGTATGCCCAGCTGTGCCAGGGCGCGTGCCGCCGCCCCCTCGCCTTCTTTTATGAGCCCCAGCAGCAGATGCTCACTGCCCACGTAATTATGCCCCATCTCCTTGGCGCTGTCCTGAGACAATGCAAGCGCCCGGCGGGCTCCCTCTGTAAATCTATCTATGAAGTCCATATCTGACCTCCCAATTTATAACAATCTTATTTTATATTCTAATGCAAAAGCGTTTTTCAGGCAACGAAAAACGGCTCCCGTTTGTGACAGGAGCCGCAAAATCTTTGGTAGCCTTGAAAGGGACCAACTATTTCTCACTTGCAGGTTTATTATAACCTGCCCCATAAGCTATTTCATCACAAAAGTATTACAAACCCATCAAATGTTGATTAAGCTTTGGTTTAGTTTTATATACGTCAGTCTTTAAGCAAAAATGATACGCATATTTCGTTCCCATCCGTACCTTCCTTGCGGCTCACGGAGAACCTGCCCCAGTCTCCGTCTATATCCTTCGCCTTGCCGTCCTTTGCGGCCTGCCATATCAGCGCGAGCATATCCGCCTTGTCCGCATAAGTCACCTCGCTGCCCACGTCTATTCCGCTTATAAGGCTGCCGAGGTTTGTATCCAGCCATGCGCTTTCCGCCTCATACCTGCCAAGCCGCTGCTCATACAGCGAAAGCTCCACCGGCGTGGGATCATCGGGCAGATCGTCCGGCTTGGCCGCCGCAGGTATCATCAGGGTAAAGCCGCACACGCCCATATTCCGCATAGACAGCACCAGCGCCCCGCCGTCAAGCTCGCCGCGCTTCAGCGTATAGCCCTTGTCCGGCGCATAGCCGTCATCCTCCGTATATTCGGCGTCAAAGCCGTAGCCCTTTGCCCTCTTAAAGAACACCTCAACCGAGGGATATACCCTTTCCATTTGGGCGGTAGGCTGCGGCGGGATATCCATGGAGGTATCTTTGGCGGTATTTCTGCCGCCTTTGGAAAGCAGGTATATCAGCACGCAGCAGCATATCATTGCCGCTGTAAACAGCGTGCCTGCCAGCGCGCCGCCATTGTTTTTCCTTTTGTCCCTACTGCCCTTCCTGCCCTTAGCGCTCATAGGTTCAACTCTCCCCAAAAGCCTCTTTTAAGGTATCCTCTATGTCCTTTTCCCCGGTCCTTCCCGCCTTTTTTAGTGCGCTTCTGAAGTATTCCGGCACCTTTGCGGCAAATACCATTCTCTCGCCGGTGCGGGGGTGTGTAAGCTCCAGCCTTGCGGCGTGCAGCGCCTGCCCGTCAAGGCCCAGCCTCGGCTTTGCCGCGCCGTATATCGTATCCCCCGATACGGGGTGCTTTATGTATGCCATGTGTACCCTTATCTGGTGCGTGCGGCCGGTTTCCAGCCTCGCCTCGATAAGCGTATACGCGCCGTATCTCTCCAGCACCCGCCAATGAGTCACGGCATTGCGGCCGCCCTGCACCACGGCCATCTTTTTACGGTCCACCGGATGCCTGCCTATAGGGGCGTCCACCGTGCCGCTGTCCTCCCTTATGTTGCCGTCCACTATTGCGATATATGTTCTATGTGCGCTGTGGTCCTTCAATTGCGCCGCAAGGGAGGTGTGAGCCATATCGTTTTTCGCCACGACTACAAGGCCGGAGGTCAGCTTGTCTATCCTGTGGACTATGCCGGGGCGTATCTCTCCGCCTATGCCGGAAAGCCCCTCGAGGTGATACATGAGGGCGTTTACCAGCGTGCCGTCGGGATTGCCGGGGGCCGGATGCACCACCATTCCCTTGGGCTTGTCTATTACCGCTATGTCCGCATCCTCGTAAACTATGTCTATTGGTATGTCCTGCGGCACTATATCCACTTCCTCAGGCGGGCGAAAGGCCATTGTCACGGCGTCGCCTGTCCTCAGCTTGTCCTTTGACTTTGCGGGCGCGCCGTTGAGGGTTACGTCTCCGTTGATTATCATGCGCTGCACGGCAGAGCGGGTATTATCGCTTACACGGGCGCAGAATACGTCCAGCCGTTCTCCTGCCTTATCCGCAGTAAACGTCTGTTCCTGAAATTCCTCCGTTTCGCCGCCTTGTTCGATCCTTAGCTTTGCCATTTTTATCAGCTGTTCTCGCCGGTTTGGGGCTTTTTATCCATCATTTCCATATACTTCTTCCCCTTGAAAAACAGCAGGTCCAGAACCAGAAGGCAGCAGCCTACAGTCACCGCCATATCCGCTACGTTGAACACCGCAAAGTCTATGAGCGCCACGTATATCATATCCCGGACGTAACCGAGAGCTACTCTGTCTATAAGGTTGCCTATCGCGCCGGAAAGCAGCAGCGCAAGTGAAAAGGTCATCATAAAATGCAGCCTTTTGCGTTCCTTTATGAGGAAATACAGCATCGCCGCGCAGGCTATACCGGTAATCGCCAGGAAGAACCACTTCCCACCCTGCATCATGCCGAAGGCCGCGCCCCGGTTTTCCACGTAACGCAGGTGCAGCACCCCGTCCCATATCTTATACTCGCCATTGGTCCGAAGCCACGTCTCCGCCCAGTGCTTGCTGAGCTGATCGCCTATAAGTACAATGGCCGCCACTATGGCGGATACCGTCACGTTTCTCTTTTCCATCGTCTCTCCAATAATGCTATTTCTGTTTTTCCGTGGTGTATATATACCACTTATCCACGTTCCTCATTATATCCGGTTCTCGCACGTCCGTCATGCCTTTTATTTCGGCAGCGCATACTATGCTGTCCAGCCTGAAATACAGCGGTATGAACGGCAGCCTCTCCGCGAAGGCAAGCTGAAACTTTGACGCAGCGCTGCGGTATGAGGCCTCGTCTCCGGCTTTCATCATGGCGCAGGCGAGCTCATACAGCTCCGCATCATAGTAATTGCCGTAATTTGCCTTGCCGTCCCGTGCCATTACGTCCCGCATGTCGCCGTCTCTGCCGACATTTATTCCGACCAGGGCGATATCGTATTCCCCCGCCGCCAGCTTGTCGGTATACTCGTTCTTATCTGACGCCACGGAAAAGGGTGCGGCGACTATCTCGGTAGCTATGCCCAGCTCCTCAAGCTGCTCCGCTATGGCCGCGGCAGCGTTCTTGCGTGTGCTGTCCGTAGAATCGTTCACCAGTATCTTCAGGCTCATTTCGGTGAGGGACATACCGTTTTTCTCAAGCCTGCCGTCTCCGTCGCTGTCCGTCCACCCCGCCTCCGCAAACAGTTCCAGCGCCTTTACGGTGTTGTAGTCGTACAGTTTTGATTTTGACTCATATATCCATGAATCCGGCGCTATTGGCACATCGCAGGCCTGAGCGCGGTTCATATAAATATTTGAGATTATCTTGCTCCGATCCAGCGCACATGCGAGAGCCTGACGCACCTTAACGTCGTTGAGCGACTGGGAATTGCTGTTCACCAGCATTATCTCGACATTCTGCGTCATCACGTCCTGCACGTTTGTTATTCCATCCTGGCGGTATTTGCCTACGGTAGTGGCAGATGTGGGCACCACGTCCAGCTGGCCCGCATTATATGAGGCAAGGGCGGTGTCGTTGCTGTCGCGTTCGATGAAGATGAATTTGTCTATATAAGGCCGCTGCCTCCACCAGCCATCGTTGGCAGTAAGCTGTAAACTCTCCCCGGAGTAACCATCGTAATAATATGGGCCTGTCCCAAGTGGATATGCTGACGGCTCACCGTTCATCATTACAGGAAAGGTCATAGCATACAGGAAGGCGTAGCCTCCTTCCTTCATTACCACCTTCAGAGTCGTGTTGTCTATAGCCTCTATGGATTCTATATCCCGGGCGGCGTAGTAATAGTAGCTGTCCTCCCCCAGCGTCTTCAGCCTCTCGAATGTGGCCGTGACGTCATTGGCTGTAAAATTTCTGCCCACCTTATGCCATGTAACCCCGGTGCGAAGGTTTACAGTCCATGTCTTGCCGCCGTCCTCGCTGGTCCAGTTTTCAGCCAGCTCCGGATTTAGCTTTCCGTCGTTATTTATGGTTATAAGGCTCTCGTATACCAGAGAAAAGAAATTCATCATCTCCTCTGTGTTTACGGAAAGCGGGTCGGTGAGGTCCGCATTGGTGGGGATATACATCTTTATCTCTCCACCTGCTGCGGGCAGCGTCTCCTCGGTTATAGGCACGTCTATGTCCAGCCCCAGCGTTTCCTTCTGCTGCTCGCCGCCTTTTGAGCAGCCCAGCATGGCGAGGCTTAGCGCCGCCATGGCAAACGCCGCTATCCTCCTAACCCAGTTCATTCGCGTATAGCTTTGTGTATTTATCATATGCCCGCTGTACCCTTTCAACGTATTGGGCGGTTTCTTTGAAGGGTATGCTATCGAGTTCGCCGCCCTTGGAGTATTTTTCATCGTTAAGCCATTTCCTTACGTTTCCCGGTCCCGCGTTGTATGCGGCCACTGCAGTTTTTCTGTTTCCGGAAAAGCTGTCCAGCAGATATCTCAAATACCAGCAGCCGAAGCGTATATTCACCTTTGGCTCAAACAGCTCATCCTCCGTAAAATCTTCTTCTCCCAGCTTTTCCGCTATCCAAAAGCCGGTATCCGGCATTATCTGCATCAGCCCCTTTGCCCCTGCCCGGGACACTACCGTATGCCTGTTGGAGCTTTCACAGTGTATTATCGCCGCCACGAGATATGGATCTATGTCGAATTCTCTGGAATACCTTTTTATCTCCGCGCTGTACTGGAGCTTATATGCCCGCTTTTCCAGCAGCCAGCTGAGCTGCCACGCAAGGGCGCTCAGCACCACCAGCGCACAAAGCCCAAGACATATGGCCCTTCCCCATTTTATGTTGGCGCTTTTACGCCTTTTCTTTTTGGCTTGGCTTTTTCTCTGCCCCGCCGGTTTGCCTCTGGTTGCTGCCATCTTTCTCCAAAGCCTGTCTATACAGCCTGTCAGTCATCTCATAAAGCCGCTCAATATCGCCGCTGTTGTCTATTATCACGTCGGCAAAAGGCTTCTTTTCGTCGTCGCTCATCTGGGAGGCAATGCGCTGCTTTGCCGCCGCTTCGCTTAACCCGTCCCTGGCCATTATGCGGCGTACACGTTCTTCCATCGGGGCCGTCACCAGCCATACCTCATCTGCTATTTCCTGCCAACCGCACTCTATCAGCAGCGGCACGTCAAAGACGATCACCCTGAAGCCGCTCTCCTCGGCAGCTTCTGCGGCCCTCAGCATTCCGGCACGTATGGCTGGGTGCAGTATGCCGTTGAGCCTGAGCCGCGCAGCTTCGTCGGAAAACACCGCCGCGCCGAGCTTTCGCCTGTCCAGGCATCCGTCTGAATCCAGCATTCCGCCGCCGAACGCTTTGACTATCTCTTTCAGCCCCTCGCTGCCTTTTTCTACGGCAATTCTTGCGAATGCGTCGGCGTCCAGCACCGCCGCGCCCAGCTCCGCAAGCCTGCTCGACACCATGGTTTTTCCAGACGCTATGCCTCCTGTAAGGCCAATGCGCATACGCTTCTCCTTACTTGGTATCAAACCAGCTGTGGCCCGAGCTCACATCGGCTATGAGCGGCACCTTGAGCTTCATTACGTTCTGCATGCATTCCGCGAGCAGCTTGCGCACCCGCTGTTCCTCGTCAAACGGGGTATCTATGATAAGTTCATCGTGTATCTGGAGTATGAGCCTTGCCTTGAGGCCTTCTTCCTCCAGCCGCTTATGCACGTTTACCATGGCCATCTTTATTATATCCGCCGCGGTGCCCTGAATAGGCATGTTCATGGCCACCCTCTCGCCAAAGCTCCGGGTATTGAAATTAGACGATTTGATCTCGGGAAGCTCGCGTCTGCGGCCCATAAGCGTAGTTACGTAGCCCTTTTTGCGGCCCTCCTCCACACAGCGGTGCATATACTCCTGCACTCCGCAGTATTTTTCAAGGTAACGGCGTATGAACTCGCCGGCCTCCTTTCGGCTCACGCCTATGTTCTTGGCGAGACCGTAGTCGCTTATTCCGTAAACTATGCCAAAGTTTACAGCCTTTGCGGCGCTGCGCTGCTCTCTCGTTACGCTTGCCTTATCAACGCCGAACACCTCGGCTGCAGTGCTGGTATGTATATCCTCGCCGGAGTTGAAGGCGGCTATAAGCCCCTCGTCCCCGCTTATGTGTGCGAGGAGACGAAGCTCTATCTGGGAATAGTCCGCGCCCACCAGTATGCGCCCCGGGCTTGCCACAAAGGCCTTGCGTATCTCGCGGCCCAGCTCCGTGCGGACGGGTATATTCTGCAGGTTGGGCTCTGTGGAGGATATGCGGCCTGTGGCTGTGATATTCTGGTTGAAGCTGGTATATACCCTGCCGTTCTTGAGAAGCACCAGCAGGCCGTCCACAAACGTGCTCTTGAGCTTTGAAAGAAATCTGTATTCCAGAACCAGCTTTACGATGGGATGCTTATCCTCCAGCGCCTCCAACACCTCCGCATCGGTAGAATAGCCGGACTTTGTCTTTTTCTGCGGAGGCAGGCCCAGCTTTTCAAAGAGTATAACCCCCAGCTGCTTTGTGGAGAGTATGTTGAACTTCTCCCCGGCCAGGGAGTATATTTCTCCTTCCATCTCATCTATGCGCGCAGCGAACCTGTCGGACAGCTCCCGGAGCATATCCCTGTCCACCGCGAATCCCTCCCGCTCCATATCATAAAGCACCCGGGTAAGCGGCAGCTCTACCTCCTCGTAAAGCTTCCAAAGCCCCTTTTCTCTGAGCTCGCCGGTGATGACACTCTCCAGCGCCAACATGGACGCCGGGCATTCCGGCATACCCCTTTCAGCACAGAGGGTCTTTAATGTATCCGCAGGGTGTATTGCATGAAGCAGGTAATCGGCTATCATCAGGTCGAACACATTTCCCTTCAGGGAAATGCCTGCGCCTTGCAGTATATGCCGCGCATGTTTTGAATCGAACAGGCACTTTTCGATGCTTTCGCTTAGGAATACCGGCGCTAAGGCCGCAAATACCTCCTCCGCGGACAGACCGGGGTCCAGCAGCGTCGCTCCCAGGGATATATCGTACTGTGTCTCCGTATCCGCCGCCACGTGCATGCGTTCGCCTATACACACCGCCACGTGTTTTGCGTTTTTCAGTTTTTCAGTCAGTTCGCTTAGCTGCTCCGCGTTGGATATTTCTATTGTTTTTGCATTTATCTCCGGCAGCTGTTCGGCGGCAGGCTTCTCTCCCTTGGGCAGTCGCTGAATAAGGCTGCGAAGCTCCAGCCTGTTCATCATGGGTATGGCTCCGGCCATTTTGTCCGGATCAAAAGCGCAATCTTCAAGGCCGACGGATATAGGTGCCTCGGTATCGATTATGCCCAGCCTGTAGCTCATTCGGGCGGAGTCGGGATTGTCCAGAAGCTTCTGGCGCAGCGCGCCCTTTTCCTTTTCAGCGCTTTGCAGCGTATTTTCCAGCGTGCCATACTTCTGCAAAAGCTTCATCGCCGTCTTTTCTCCAACCCCGGGTATTCCGGGCAGGTTGTCGGAATTATCACCCATGAGACCCTTTAAATCAGGCATACGGGCAGGCTCGAGGCCGTACTGCTCCTTTAGCGCCGCCTCATCGTACTCTACGGTTTCGGTTATGCCCTTCTTGGTAAGCAGCACGTGGGTATGGTCGTTTATAAGTTGCAGCGCGTCCCGGTCTCCTGTTACCAGCAGCGCATCAACGCCGTTTTTGTCAGCTATTCTGGATATGGTACCAAGTATATCGTCCGCCTCGTACCTCTCGCATTCGCATATGGTTATGCCCATTTCCTTCAGCAGCTCCTTCAGCAGCGGAAACTGGGCCCGAAGATCCTCCGGAGTCTCCCGCCTGCCCGCCTTATACTGGCCGTACTGCTCATGGCGGAAGGTAGGGCCGTGCATATCGAAGGCCACCAGCAGATAGTCAGGCTCGTAGGAAAGCAGCTTTAAAAGCATTCCCACAAAGCCGTATATTGCCCCCGTGGGAGTCCCGTCCTTGGCGGTCATCGAAGGCAGAGCATAATACGCCCTGTGCATAAGGCTGTTTCCGTCTATGGCTATAAGCTTCTTCAAGTACCTGTACCTCGCGAAAATTTCTCTTTATCTTATTAAAATAACACACGGAGCGCCCTTTTACAATCGGCGCCCCGTGAACTTATCGTAAATCAGGCGTTATTACTTTATAACATCGTATACCATCGGCTCATGCTCCGGCTTTTCCGCTCCCAGCTCTATGGCTCCCCTGAGCGTCTTTACGGCTTCCTCAAGGCGGCTCTCGTCGTTTACATACATTGTAGCCACCGGCTCGCCGGCCTTTACGAAGTCGCCCCTGCGCTTGTGCATAACAAGCCCTACGGCGGGATCTATTATATCTGTCTTCTCCGCTCTGCCGGCACCCAGCTTCTGGGCGGCATTGCCTATATCGGCGGCATGCATACCGGTAATGTAGCCTTCGCCATTGAGATATACCGGCACCTTCTTTTTAACGGTGCATAGGGTATCGGGATCGGCTATGCAGGCCTTCGCGTCCCTGGCGCCCAGAGCTGTGAGCATCTGTTCAAGCTTCTTCAGACCGGCGCCTGTCTCTATGGCTTTGGTCAGCTTTGCGCGTGCCTCCCTGTCGTCCTCAGCCAGTCCTGACAGCCTGAGCATATTCTCCGCAAGCAGCATGCAGACCTCATAGAGCATATCGCCCTCCTTTACCTTTCCGGAAAGCACCTCAATGGCCTCCCTGACTTCAAGGCCGTTGCCTACGGCCATGCCCAGTGGCTGATCCATATCCGTTATGAGGGCTACTGTCTTTCTGCCCAGCGCATCGCCTATCTTTACCATGGTGCGGGCAAGCTTCTTAGCCTGCTCCGGAGTATGCATGAAGGCTCCTGTGCCGCACTTTACATCCAGCACTATGGCGTCTGTACCGGCGGCCAGCTTTTTGCTCATTATGCTGGAGGCGATCAGCGGTATGCTCTCCACCGTTCCCGTAACGTCCCTGAGGGCGTACATGAGCTTGTCAGCAGGCACGAGGTTACCGCTCTGTCCTATGACGCAGAGGCCGATCCTGCGCACTATATCCTTGAATTCATCTATGTTCTTCTCTATACATACCCCCGGCACCGACTCAAGCTTGTCGAGGGTCCCGCCGGTATGGCCCAGTCCGCGGCCGCTCATCTTGGCTACCGTACCGCCGCAGGCAGCCACAAGAGGCGCTATCACAAGGGTTGTGGTATCGCCCACGCCGCCGGTGGAGTGCTTATCCACCTTTATGCCGGGAAGGTCGGAAAGGTCAACGACGTCGCCGGAATGCATCATGGCGGAGGTGAGCTCGCTCACTTCGCGCTCTGTCATGCCCTGCCAGCACACCGCCATAAGCCACGCCGACATCTGATAATCGGGTATATTGCCCGCGGTATATTCGCGGATTATATAATTTATTTCCTCCCTTGTATGGGCTTTTCCCTCTCTTTTATCTATTATGAGATCTACCATCCTCATATATGCCGCCTCCTGTACTGCGCGAAGTGCCATTATACGCAGAAAAATAATTATTAATATTTTAACATAAAAGGCCGCCCCTTGCAACCGCGCCGGGCGAGGGGGCTCAATCCTCCTTAGACCCCTCCGACTCCATATCAAAGGTTATATCCGCATAGTATTTTTTGCTGTCGAGGCTGTTGAGCGCCTTCTCCACCGTTTCCTTTATGCTCTGCTCCTGTCCCCTGAGATCCTCCGGCAATATCATGTCAAAGGACATTTTTACACTTTCCCCGTCGTCTTTCATGCGGAAGTCGTGTATGGTGAGCCTGCCGTCCCTCACCTTTATTATGGTATTCACAAGCCTTTTTGTACTGTTTACTTCGGGATCGTCGGTCACAACGGGATCATAATGTATCACAAGGTGCGTGCCGTAGTTTTTCAGGCATTCGCGCTCCATCCTGTCTATCCTTGCATGGCAGGCCATAGGGTCCTCGTTTTTGTCTATCTCAACATGAATGCTTGCGTACCTCCTGCCGGGGCCGTAATCGTGTACCATGAGATCGTGGCAGCCCAGCACCATGGGGCAACCGTTTATATAGTCGGTTATCTGCTTTTGCAGCTCCGGGTTGGCGCCCTCTCCCAGCAGCGGCGACATAGTCTCCCCGGCAAGCTTTATGCCGCTGTACAGTATGAACAGCGATACGGCTATGCCCATAACGCCGTCTATCCTGACATCGTAAAAGTGCTCAACTATGGAAGCCGCCAGCACCGCCGAGGTAGTCATCACGTCATTGCGGCTGTCGGCAGCCGTGGCCAGCAGGGCGTTTGAATTTATCCTTCTGCCCATCTTCAGATTGAACAGCATCATAAACAGCTTTACCAATATGGAAGCGCACAGCACCCATACCGCGGTGAACGAAAATTCTATAGGCTCCGGGTTGATAAACTTCTGCACTGAGCTTTTACCCAGCTCAAGACCTATGAAAAGTATCATCACCGCCACTGTAAGGCCTGCTATGTACTCTATACGCGCATGGCCATAGGGATGCTTCCTGTCCGCTGGCTTTTCTGCAAGCTTGAAGCCCAGCAGCGTCACGATAGAGCTGGCCCCGTCTGACAGATTGTTGAGCCCGTCCGCGGTTATGGACATGGACGATGTCATGTGTCCCACTATAAGCTTGCCCGCAGCAAGCAGGCAGTTGCATATTATTCCCACAGCGCCGGACAGCTTGCCTATTCGTGCCCTTATATTATACTGTGCCTGTTCCATAGCGACCTCCGAAAAAGTAGTCCATATTAAAAGCTATTCAGAGCCAACGAAAAAATACAGTAAACAAAAACAGCCACATTTTGTGACTGCTGTTTTGGTGGGGATGGAGGGGCTCGAACCCACGACCTCATCGATGTGAGCGATGCACTCTGACCAGCTGAGCTACATCCCCCGGAAACAAAAGATATTATAACTCAACCTTTACAATTTTTCAAGTGCAATATTTTATTTACCCCAGTATCCTCCTGCAAGCCCCAAGCCACGTGAGATTTTGCAGCGATACAGCGCACCTTTCCTTTGCCGCAGCCTCGCGTATCCCGGCCGCTATACGCTTTTCAAAGGGCTCCACGCTGTCCGGCTCCGGTGTATCGGCATCTATCATCTTTGGCGGCTGTATGAACACTATGCCGTTGCCAGGCAGGTTTTCCTCCATCTGCCGCCTTATGCCTGGCAGGTCGGTACATACCGCCTTCATGCCGCAGGCCATGGACTCTGCTATCACCAGGGGCAGTCCCTCATAATACGATGGCAACACAAACACGTCTCCCCTGTTGAACTCCTCCGCAAGCTGTGTCTGGCTCAGCGGGCCGAGCAGCGTCACGTCAAAGCCGCCGTCATCTATAAGCTTCTGCGCGATGCGATGCTGCTCTGCGTTCCAGCCGCCGGCAAGGCGCAAGGAGAACCTTTCCCTCTGCCAGCCGAGGTATTTCAAGGAGCGCAGCAGGCAGAAAACGCCCTTCTGTTCGGATATCTTTCCAGCATATACTATGCGTATATCATCATGGGGCCTTCTTTCGCCCTTATCGTAAAAAATACTGCTGTTGAATCCGTTGCCTACGACGCATACCTTATCCGGCTCTGCGCCGTAGCAGCTCACTATCTCCATCTTTTGCTGAGCATGCAGACAGCATATCCTGTTTAGCCCAGCTATTCCCCGGCGTATTCTCTCATTCTCCAGGGGATTGGTGTACATCTGGCGAAGGTCGGTGCCGTGGCATATGCCCCACACCGCCATGTCCGGAAGCTTCTCCCGCACTATGGCGGCGAGAAGGTACAGGTGGTGGCATATCACCACGTCAGGCCTGAACTCCTTCACCGCACGCAGCACAGTACTCCCGAATGCCGCTTCGAACTTATCCACCATATCAGGCTTCATATACCGGTACCGTGTGCTTTCATACGGCATCTCGTCCGACATTCCGCATACCGGAAATGGCAGCTCCGGGCTGTTATAGTAAACCGGGTAAAACCCCACTCCCTCAGGAAGCTTCACGCTATCCTCCCTGGTCACACCGGCTATGACGGCCTGAGTATGGCCCAGCTCTTTAAAGCCGCGGACCGTTTCCGTAAGATAAACTCCGCTGCCGGTGGAGTGTGGTTTCTGTGCCGTTATGCTCAATATGCGCATTTGTAGGATACCTGCCGTCTTTTGTAATATCTCTAAGACTCAGTGTACCACGGGCGCGCTCTGTTCACAAGTTATCTATGCCGCTTTTATATTATTGCGGCTTTTTGCCTCCCATAAGGCCGCCAAGCATATTCATTATCGGGTTCTGCCCTCCTCCGCCCGTACCCTGAAGGGTATTCATAAGCTGCATCACCTGCATTATGCCGCCAATATTTCCGAGGCCGCCCATACCGCCCATGTTTGGCATGCTTTGCATATTAGGCATACCTCCGAAGCCGCCGCCCATTCCCTGGGACTGCTGGCCGTAGTTCTGCTGTACAGGCTGGGGTATCGGCAGCCCCAGCGTATACGCTATGTGGGTGCGCTCTCCCGGGGCGAGGAACGGTTCCATGGCGGAAAGATACTGCGCCGCCTTTTCCGGGCCCTGCTCCGCCCTTATCCGGCTTGCCATCATAAGCGCAGGAGAGCCTTCGTAGTTCTCCTGCCTTCTCGGCGGCGTAGATGGTGCTGTTCTCTGCATGGCTGTACCTCCCTTTATCTATAACTATTCTATGCAAAAGGGGCGGTATGTGAACCTTTGCCGTCTGCTGCGCATATTATTGTTTTGAGGTGATTTGATGAAACGCAGCCTACGCGGAAGCAGGCAGCAGCCCCTTCCCGACATGAACAATCTGAACCAGACGGCACAAAACATTGACCCTGCCATGCTCAACGACGTGCAGAGCGTGGTGGATAAGTACGGCGGCAAGTCCGAGCAGGAGCTCATAGGGGAGCTGGCGGCGGCCAAGCGCAGCGGCATTATAGATCCCAATGAGCTGGCGTCGGTTGCCGACAAGATCGCCCCCATGCTCACGGCAGAGCAGAAGCAGCGGCTGGAGTCTGTGCTTAAGCAGCTGGGCCAGTAAGCAAAAAAGCGCCCACCGCCCTATCGCGGTGAGCGCTTTTTTTATGTTTATTATTCAAGAAAATCCTTGAGCTTCTTGCTTCTTGAGGGGTGGCGAAGCTTGCGCAGCGCCTTTGCCTCTATCTGGCGTATGCGTTCCCGGGTAACATTGAATTCCCGCCCAACCTCTTCCAGAGTGCGGGCCTTTCCGTCGTCCAGCCCGAAGCGGAGACGCAGCACCTTCTCCTCCCGTGGGGTAAGCGTATCCAGCACCTCCATGAGCTGCTCCTTGAGCAGCGTAAATGCGGCGACCTCTGCGGGGGCAGGCGCATCGTCGTCGGGTATAAAGTCGCCAAGGTGGCTGTCCTCCTCCTCGCCTATAGGCGTTTCGAGGGACACCGGCTCCTGCGCTACCTTGATTATCTCACGTACCTTCTCCTCGCTTATGCCCATCTCACGGGCTATCTCGTCCGGCCTGGGCTCGCGGCCGTACTCCTGCAAAAGCTGGCGGTTGACGCGGATAAGCTTGTTTATGGTCTCTACCATATGGACAGGTATCCTTATTGTACGGGCCTGGTCGGCTATGGCACGGGTTATGGCCTGTCGTATCCACCACGTGGCGTAGGTGGAGAACTTATAGCCCTTGCGGTAGTCGAACTTTTCCACTGCCTTTATAAGGCCCAGATTGCCCTCCTGAATAAGGTCCAGGAACAGCATTCCGCGGCCAACGTAGCGCTTCGCAACGGATACCACCAGACGCAGGTTAGCCTCTGCCAGTTGCTTCTTTGCATCCTGATCGCCGTCCGCCATGCGTTTGGCTATCTCTATCTCCTCAGCTGCGCTCAGAAGCGGTACTTTGCCTATCTCCTTGAGATACATGCGCACGGGGTCGTCTATAGCCACGCCCTCTGTGCTGCCAAGGTCAGACTCCAGCTCGGATATATCGCTGGTGATGTCGTCAGGTATTTCCATCTCTTCGACCACATCTATATTCAGCGCCTCAAAGCGATCATATATTCGCTCTATCTGCTCTGAATCCAGTTCCAGCTCATCCAGTGTGTCCATTACCTCTTTATAGGTGAGCACGCCCTTGGATTTGCCCATCTCTATAAGAGCTTCTATCTTGGCATCCGCGCTGTTATGCTCCTTCTTTTCGTCCTTAACGTCCTTTTCTTCCTTAAGGTCTTTAACGTCGTTCTTCTTTTCCAAAGCCGCCACTCCTTTGTATATACTTAAAGTTTTTCCTTGCATTTCCCGTTTATTTCAATGAGGCCCGCTTTTTCACAAGCTCCATATATGCGCGTTTTTCCTCGTCGCTTCCGCCTGTCTGCATGGCCGCCGCAAGCTCCTTTATCCTCTCGTCCATAGCCTCCCTGGCTATTGCGGCGACGCAGTCCTTAGCGGTGGTCACAGGATCTATCACGGTGTCCTCGTTGCCTATCGCGGCGCTTACGCTCTCTGCCGCCTCCTGGGGCAGCATGGACAGCGCCAGCGGTATATCCAGCTTTTCACCCATAGCGCTTTTTGCAAGAAGGTTCTCTGCAAAGGCGTTGATCGCGCTATCTGAAAAGCTGATGCCGTATCGCGCCATCTCCTCCATGGCGCAAAGCAACGCCTCGCCGGACTTTATCATGCAGCACAGCAGCGCTGTTTCTGCTTTGTTAAGGCTTTTGAGCCGCTCCCTGTTTTGCTGCTTAGTATTCCGACTATTTCCAATGCTATTCCCGGCGGGACTTCCGCTTATGCCGCACTGACGCAGTATGGCCTCCTTTGAAAGGCCCGTCCGCCGCGCTATTACCGGCGCATAGCGTTCCTGCTCCACAGGTTCCAGCCTTGCAAGCAGTGCGCAGGCTTTTTTTGCGTATTCCTCCCTGCCGTCCGGCGTGCCGAGGTCGATGCCGCCCATAAGGCTGTCCAGCTTAAAGCCGTTGAGCGTAAGAGCCTTATCCTTCAGCGCCAGATATTCCTGCCCTCCGAACTTTTTGGCGTAGTCATCCGGATCCATATTGTCGGGTATCACTATTACCCTAACGTCAAGGCCCTCTTTGGCAAGTATATCCAAACCACGCAGGGTGGCATTCTGCCCGGCGGAATCACCGTCGTAGCTTATATAAACCTTGGGCACGTAGCGCTTGATCAGCCTGGCCTGCTGCTGCGTAAGCGCTGTGCCCAGGCTTGCCACGGCGTTAGTGACGCCCGCCTTGTAAAGGCTTATGACGTCCATGTACCCTTCTACGATTATAATATCTGCAAGATGCTTGCCTCTTTGAAGATTCAAACCGTACAGATTATTGCGCTTGTTGAATATTGGGGTGTCGCCGGTGTTGAGATACTTGGGCGTGTCGTTTCCCATGGTGCGGGCGCCAAAGCCCAGTACCCGCTTAGCCGTGGACACTATGGGGAACATCACCCTGTCCCTGTACGCATCGTAGTACTTATCCCTGCCCTTGCCCTGTATTATCAGGCCCGCCGCGAGCAGATGCTCATTGGAGTAGCCTTTTTCCGTCATATATTTGAGCAGGTTGTCCCATCCTGGAGGAGCATAGCCAAGGCCGAACTTAGCAGCGGTAGCCGCATCTATATTCCGCCCCATCAGGTACTTCTGGGCTTTTTTGCCTTCCTCGCTCAAAAGCTTGGCATGGTAGAACATTGCGGCATCCTTGCAGGCGGCGTACAGCCGTTCCTTGAGAGCCCGCTCCTGCCTGAGCCTGTCGTCGTCCACGTCATCCGGAAGCTCCATGCCCGCCCGCTGAGCCAGATACTTTATTGCCTCCACATAGGTAAGCTTTTCCGCATCCATAACGAACTGCACCACGCTCCCGCCTGCGTGACAACCAAAGCAGTAGTAGAACTGCTCGTCCGGCACCACGGAAAAAGACGGCGTCTTTTCGCTGTGGAAAGGGCAGCAGCCCCAAAGCCGTTTGCCCTTTGGCTTAAGCAAAGTATACTCGGAGGCGATAGCGGCAAGGTCGCTTTTGCTGAGCAGCTCGCTTAACCACGCATCGGGAAATATCGCCATGGCCTCCTCCTTTCGTCGAGATCCGACAGATTGTCTTATTCTGCGGAAATCTCAAAAATCCTTTTTTATTCTACATCCTGCTCCATTCCCTGGGCACGAACAGCCGCTCATAATCCGTTATGGCGTAATTGTCCGTCATGCAGGCTATGTAATCCGCCACTATGCGCTTCCTGCCGTCCTCCTCAAGGTTCATCAGAAACTCGTGCGGCAACAGATCCACATGGTCGAGATAGTAAGCGAAGAGCTGCTCCACGAGGAGCTTGCCCTTTTTCTCCTCTCCCTTCGCCCTTGGGTTGAGGTATACCTTGTCAAACATGAAGCTTCTGAGTATATGGAACTGCTCCTTCACCGGCTCGCTCATGCTTATTTCGGGCTTGCCGAAGCTCTGCTCCAATATATCCAGTATCATGGTGTTTATTCGCTCGCCGTGGGTATCGCCCAGCACCTTATTGCAGCTTTCCGGTATGTCCTTTGGGGACAGCACGCCTGCCCTTATGGCGTCGTCTATGTCGTGGTTTATATACGCTATCCTGTCCGCAAGGCTTACCGCGTAGCCCTCCAGTGTGCAGGGGGTGCCGCTGCGGCGGTGGTTGAGTATTCCGTCCCTCACCTCGTATGTGAGGTTCAGGCCCCTGCCGTCGTTTTCCAGCTTTTCCACCACGCGAATGCTCTGCTCATTGTGGGCAAAACCGCCCTCGTCCTTCATAAGATTATTCAGCACTTCCTCTCCTGCATGGCCGAAGGGAGTATGGCCAAGGTCATGGCCCAGCGCTATGGCTTCGGTTAGATCCTCGTTTAGCCTGAGGCCCCGGGCTATGGTGCGGGCTATCTGGCTCACCTCAAGCGTGTGCGTCAATCGGGTGCGGTAGTGGTCGCCGACGGGCGACAGGAACACCTGTGTCTTATGCTTAAGCCGCCTGAAGGATTTACAGTGTATTATCCTGTCCCTGTCCCGAATGTAATCCGTGCGTATGGGGCAGGGCTTCATTGGGCGCTCGCGGCCCCTCGTGTTTACCGAGAGGGCGGCATATGGCGAAAGGTACTCTTTTTCCTTTTCCTCTATGAATTCCCGGTAGTCCTTGCTGCTTACAGTAGCCATATCAAATTACCTCCGCAGGCGCTTTTTTGTCTTTTTCTTTGCAAAAGTCAAAAATCCTCTTTTGATACGGCACTTTTTTACTTTTTATAAAAAAAACGCCCGGATAACTCCGGGCAGATGCCTTTTTTCGGTATAAGAGTCCTATTTCGCGGCCTGTACCTTCTGATGCTCAGCCTTTGCCGGTACGCCGTCCTTTTGTATGGCCAGTATCACCACCGCCCCCAATATCAGCGCTATTCCTATTAACGCTTCCACGCTCAGAGGCTCCTTATAGTAAAATACCGATACCATTACGGCTATCACCGGCTCTATGGTGGCCAGTATGCTTGCCTTGCCGTTTTCCAGCGTCTCCAGGCTCTTGTTGTAGAAGTAATACGGCACCGCGGCGCACATTATGCCGCCTATTATCGCCACCGGCAGCACCTTTGGGGTGCATACGGCGGACACGGTCTTTACCGGGCCGGAAAGCAGCAGGGATATTGCCGATGCCACGATGAAGGTATAGACGTTTATCGTCATGGTGCGGTACTTAGGCACGGCAAAGCGGGTAAATATGGTATAGCTGCCGTAGGTTATGCCGGAAAATACCCCCGCCACAAGCCCAAACGCCGAGACCTGCCCTACCCCGTGGGTTATACCGCTGACGAGCACGCAGCCGGCTATGGCAACGAGCATCGCGGCGGCCTTTACCTTTGTAATAGGCTCCTTGAAGATGACGGCGGAAAACACCACCACCCACACCGGCGCAGTATATTGCAGTACGCCGCCCACCGCCAGCGAGCACAGCTTTGTAGAGGTAAAGTAGCACCAGCAGAACAGCGTAACGCTTATAAAGCCGGAGCAAAGGAATATCCATACATCCTTCGGATTTAGCCTGAATGCCTTACGATCCGTCACCAGTGCCAATATGATAAATGTAATGGCGCTTATGGTGGTCCTTACGGCCGATACCTGCATTGCGGTAAAACCAAAGGACGTCATGGTGCGGCCAAATATGCCGAGGCTTATACCCCAGCTGATACCTGCGCAAAGCGCATACAGTACGCCTTTGTTCTTCATCTTTCGCCAAGCCTTAATTCTAATTTCTGCACGAAAAAAACCAACCGGTTGAGGCTGGCCTTTAACGCGTTTATCAAACGGGCAATTCTTTTGGCTTAAATTACTTTGCCGCGAGCTTTATTGCCAACTGAGCCTTTTTGCGATTAGCAGCGTTCTTGTGGATAACGCCCTTACCGGCTGCCTTATCGACGGTGCTTACAGCGTTGACATAGGCGCTTTCAACAGCAGCCTTGTCTTCGGAAGCCAGAGCCTTGTCGAAGCTCTTGACAGCAGTCTTAACCTGAGACGTGATCATGCGGTTGCGAAGATTCTTCTTCTCGCTTACGCCCACGCGCTTCAAAGCGGACTTATGGTTAGCCAAAACAATTCACCCCCTGTGTCTTTTTACTCGAACGGAGTTGATTATAACACATAAAGCTGCGTGACGCAACCCCGTTTTTCTCCGTTCCGATGTTTTTTCCGCAAAATATTATAACGGCTTTGCCGCCATAATACAAGTATATAATTTATTTAAAAAGGAGCCTTATAGAAATGTCATCAGGTATACGCACTGACCTGGCGCTGGAATCCCGGGAACTGAACCCGGACATAGAAGGCGTAGAGGAGCAGACTGAGGAAAGGGAACGCATGACCGTCTCCCGGATAAAGATAACCGACAGAACCGCGGCGGAAAAGCTGGACAAGCCCATCGGCAAATACGTCACGCTGGACGCGCCCGAGCTCTGTAACCGCCCGCTCGACCTTTTTGAGCAGATGAGCGCCGCGCTCTCCGAGGAGCTGCGCGATATGTTCACAGGGCTGAAAGACGACGCGACCGTGCTTGTCGTTGGCCTCGGCAACCGCTCCATTACATCGGATTCCCTTGGCCCCCGGGTAGCGGAACGCATATACGTTACCCGTCACGTCACTGAATACATGCCGGACGCCCTGCCCGGAACTGTGCGCTCGGTATGCTCGGTAGCGCCCGGCGTGCTGGGTGTCACCGGCATAGAGACCATGGAGATAGTCAGGGGCGTAAAGGAATACGCCAAGCCGGATATGATAATCGCCATAGACGCCCTTGCCTCCCGCCGTGCCGCCCGCATAAATACCACCATACAGCTGACTGACACCGGCATAAGCCCCGGCAGCGGCATAGGCAATAACCGCAAGGGGCTGAACAGCGAGGTCTTTGGCGTGCCCGTCATAGCTATCGGCGTACCCCTCGTGGTCCACGCCGCTACAATCACCCAGGAGGTCATCTCCCTCATCGCCGACAAGACCGGCCTTCACGGCGACGAGGAAAAGCTGAAGGGTCTTGCGGAGCAGGTAATAAGCGAAAACCTGGGCCAGATGGTAGTAACGCCTAAGGATATAGACTCAATAGTCGAAGATATGTCGGGCATTATCGCCACCGGAATCAATATGGCGCTGTTCGGCAAAAGCTTTGAGGACGTGCGTATGTTGATAGCTTAGTCATACCTAAAGCCCTCCGCTCATAACATTTTAGCGGAGGGCTTGTCACATATGCGAAAGAAACGAATTTACAACGGGAACAAAGGAATCAATCCTGCCGCCCTCGTGGTGTTTTTGCTCTGCCTCGGGCTGTATTGGCTGCACTTTTCGGCTTACTATAAAAACGGCGGCAGCGTATACGACGCGCTGCTTTTTATGGAGTTCCCGTACATACACGGCGGCAGCGGTCAGTCCACGGCCCCTGCCCAGCCCCAAAGCACCCCCGCGCCCCAGAGCGCAGATATAAAGATAGAAGTCATATCCACTGAACCTCCAATGGTGAGCCTCGATGGCAAGGAGCCCAAAATACTCATATACCACACCCATACCACCGAAGCGTATTTGCAGACGGATAAGGATAAATACGAGGAAAGCGGCAAGTGGCGCACCCGCGACAACGATAAAAACGTGGTTGCGGTAGGCGAAAAGCTTGCGGAATGCCTGCGTAGCTACGGCATAGCGGTGATACACGACACCACCGACCACGAGCCGCCCAAGCTGGCCACCTCCTACTCACGCTCCTTAAAGACGATGGAAAAGTACCGCGATAAGTACCCCTCGATCACAATGTATATAGACCTTCACAGGGATTCCTTCGGCAAGAATCCCACCGAACCGGCTGACTTTGTTACGATAAACGGCAAGCAGTGCGCCCGGCTGATGTTCGTCGTAGGCACCGGCAAGGGCGCCACCGGCACAGGATACGGCCAGATGCCCGACTTTGACTCCAACTACGCCCTCGCTGAGCGAATCACCAATACCTTGAAGGGCATAGATCCCGGTCTCACCAGGGACATACGCGTAAAGCCCGGGCGCTATAATCAGCATATATCAAATCAGTGCCTGCTGGTGGAGGTAGGCCATAACGCCAATACCTTCGAGCAGGCACTGAACAGTATCGATTATCTCGCCGCAGCTATAGCGGAATCTGCCGGGCTTACAGCAGGCGAAAGTCAGCTTTCGCTCTCGCCATGATCCTCTGCCGCGTCCCGTAATTCTTCTTCGGCTTCACCTGTGGCAGTCTCTTCTTCGGCTGCTTCTTTCCCGCTCTCTTTGGGCTGCTCCGGCTTTTCCAGAGTGACCCGCCTGTTTATTCGGGCTATCTCCTCCACAGGGAGCTTTATCACCTCGCGGTCGTAGGTGAGCAGGCCGTTGGTCTCGCCCTCAACATCGCTGAGCTGGGTGTAGACTATGGCGCTCAGCCCCTTTTTTATCGAGGGTATAAGCTCCTGCTCATAGAGCTTCCTGTACGCCGCCATAAGCTCGTCTGCATTCTTCAGCTTCTTGTAGCCAAACTCACCGCTCTTTTCGCTGTGACCCTCTACCCTGAAGCTGTAGCCGCCGCACTCCGTAAGGGCGGCCGCCCGGCCTTTGTCGTCCGCCTTGAACCTGTACGGCCTGAAGTATACATGGCGGCTGTATATGTCTCCCGCCCCCTGATCGTGCCAGCCGCTTGCATGGTCGATAAGGCGGTCAGGATCCATAGTTCGGATATGGTCTGCTGTCTCCGCCGCGTCAAACTGACCCCAGCCTTCGTTAAAGGGCACCCACAGCACTATGGATACGCAGTTGAACAGGTGGTTTATCATATCGTCCAGCTCCCGCCTGAACTGCCGCCTGCCTTCCTCGTTCTGTCTGGCAAAACGGGCATACCTGTCATCCTTTATGTTTATTCCGGTGAAAAGCGGCGCGGTTACGGTCAACGGATCGTACTTGCCGCCGCCGTTTACCATATCCTGCCATACAAGCATCCCCAGCCTGTCGCAGTGATAATACCACCTGAGCGGCTCTATCTTTATATGCTTTCTGAGCATATTGAAGCCCATATCCTTCATGGTCTGTATATCGGCAATCATGGCTTCGTCAGAGGGCGCGGTATAAAGGCCGTCCGGCCAGTAACCCTGATCCAGCACGCCGTTGTGAAAATACGGCTTATCGTTCAGGAAAAGCCTCTTTATGCCATTTTCGTCCTCCCGAAGCTCTGCCTTGCGCATACCGAAGTAGCTCTCGACCATATCCTCGCCCATCTTCACGCTGAAGCCGTAAAGGTGCGGGTTTTCCGGCGACCACGGGGTAAAGCCCTGTACGCTCATGCGGAAGGGCCTGTTTGTTTCGCCCTGGGCCACCACCAGCCCCATGCGTGCCGTGCAGGGCCTCTCTACGTCTGAATATACAGTTATCTCTACCGCCGCCTCATCGTATAGCGGAAGTATGTGAAGGCCGGATATATACTCCTCAGGCACGCTTTCCAGCCACACGGTCTGCCATATGCCGCTCTGAGGGGTATACCATATTCCTCCCTTGCGTATCTTCTGCTTGCCGCGGGTATGCCACGAGGTATCGGTCACATCGCGCACCTTTACGATAAGCTGGTTTTCCTCCCGCAGTTCTCTGGTTATATCAATGGAAAATGGCGTATAGCCCCCTATGTGGGAACCGACCTCCATACCGTTTAGGTATACTGTGGCGATCTGATCCACCGCGCCAAAGTGCAGCAGTACCCGGCCGATATTGAAATCCGCCGGCAGTGAGAAGTTCTTTACGTACCAGAGCGTATCCTCAGGACCTACGGTGCGGTGGACGCCGGACAGCTCACACTCCGGCGAAAATGGCACCAGTATCTCCCCGTCGATCTTATCCGGAAGGCTCTCCCCCCGCACTATTGCATACTGCCACATTCCGTTGAGGTTTATATAGCTGCCGCGCCGCATCTGCGGCCTCGGATATTCCAGCAGCACCTTATCCTTTTCAATATTCGCTCCCCAACGCGTTATCATTTATATTCCTCCGGGTTTACGCATATACTTGCAATTGTATATATTATAGTACATATCGCAGCTTTTGTCATTGCGAGGTTTGCATTGGGGCTTCATTTATTATATAGTAAACATATGGAAAAGTTTTTGACCAAAAAAATACGCCTCCGCCCACGTCTTCAGGCTGCAGCGGATATGATAAACGGCTCCCATCTGGCTGCCGACATAGGCTGCGACCACGGCAGGCTTTCGGTTGCGCTGCTTCAGCAGGGCCGCGCAGATAGAGTTATAGCTTCCGACATAAGCGCACCGTCGCTGCAAAAGGCCACAGAGCTTGCGGCGCTGTGCGGCCTCGGCAGCAGGCTGACCACCGTCTTATCAGACGGCATGGCGCACCTTGGCCCGGACGAGGCGGACGCTATCGCCATATGCGGCATGGGCGGCGAGCTCATCGCGCGCATACTTGAAGCAAACCTTGCGGCCGCCAAAAACGCCCGCTGCATAACCATGCAGCCCATGCGGGGCATTGAGGAGCTGCGGCAATTCCTTCGTAAGAACGAATTCCGTATTATCGATGAGCGGCTGGTGCTGGACGCCGGTCGAATATACCAGATAATCGGAGCGAAAAGCGGCGATCCCGCCCCCCTGCCCGGCTGGTTTCCTCAGGACGAATATTCCATAGGGCCTATGCTGTTTGAAAAGCGCGACCCGCTGCTCATACCATTATTGGAAAGCTACCGCGACGGCCATCTGCGCCGGCTGGAGAAAGCAAGGCGCAAGGGAGTCACACCCAAGGCTCTTACAGAGATAATCGGCCGCATGAACGGATACATAAATATTGCACAGGAGATGCATAAAAATGAAGCTGAATGATTTTATAAATATCATGGACGGCATAGCTCCCCGCGAGCTCGCCATGGACTGGGATAATCCCGGCCTGCTCATAGGCACGGAGAAGCAGGATATAAAAAAGGTGCTGGTGGCCCTCGACTGCTCCATGGCTACAGCCAAAGAGGCCGTAGAATGGGGAGCCGACCTCATGCTCACCCACCACCCGGTATTCTTCAGGGCAGTAAAGCGCATACTTCCCGATGATCCCGAAACCGCCGCGCCGTATATCCTTCTCCGCAACGGCATAGGCCTTTTTGCCGCCCACACCAACCTCGACGCAGCCGATGGTGGAGTGAACGACTGCCTTGCCGGCGTATTCAGCCTTGAAAATGTGGAAAAGCTTCCTCCTGAAGGTCTGGGCCGCATAGGAACACTGCCAAAGGATATGACATTCGGCGAGCTTGCGAGACTTTCCGAAAAGGAGCTCAATACCCGTGTCCGCATAACAGGAGACGCAGGCGCGGTCATACGCCGCATCGCCATGATAGGCGGAGGCGGCGCAGAAGAGCTTTTCGATGCAAAATCTGCCGGTGCGGACGCCTATATAACCGGCGAAATGAAGCACCATCTGGCCATCCAGGCGGAGTTCATAGGGCTCAACGTCATAGAGGCGGGACATTACGAAACGGAACGCATAGTGCTGCCCAGGCTTATTGAACGTTTACAGCGGGAAGCAAATGATGTACAATATAGGTTGACTCTTTCGGAATCGCCGTGCTTAAGGGGAATTTAAGCTCTCCCGCACGATCATTATACGGAGGTAGAAGGATATGACAAAAATCAACGATCTCTGGCTGTATGACCAGGCCGAGCAGGAGGTTGCAAAGATAGACAGCCGCCTGAAATCCACCCCCAATCGGGCAAGGCTCAATAAGCTCCACAGCTTTTTAAGTGAGCAACAGTCCGCCGTAACAAATATTTCCAAGCAGATAGACGCACGTGGCGCACTCATAGGGAAGCTGTCAGCCCAATGTCACGAGCTCGAGCGCAGGTTAGAGCTTGAAGTATCCGAGTTCGGCACCATGGAAAAGGACGACGAATGCACCGCGGCCGAGATGACAGAATCCCGCCGCTCCATGGAAGGCCTGCTGGACCAGATAAACTCCGTCCGCAAGGAGCTCAGCGATGCCATGGCATACCTTGAAAAGGCCAGCGCAGAGTACAAAGAAACTTATACCAAAGCCGGCCGCGCCAAGAAAGAATATGACGCCGTGCGTGCCGCCTGCGAAGCCGAAGCGCAGGAGGCCAAACCCGAAAGGGAAAAGGCTGCCGCGGAAGCGGCAAAGCTACGGGCGCTTGTAGATCCGGCGCTGCTCCAACGGTATGACGCGATCCATGCGAACCATGCCCGACCCATGGCTACCGTGGAAAACAGCCAGTGCAGCGGCTGCCGCATGTCCCTGCCCACCGCCATAGTAAAGAAGGTCGCCTCCGGCTCCGGCATAGTGGAGTGCGAAAACTGCGGAAGGATATTGTATTCCAAATAGATTTGGTTTAAAATATACTTTGCGAGTAAGACAGGTGACTGCATGCGGCCCGACCGTATGAGGAAAGTCCGAGCTCCACAGGGCAGGGTGCCGGATAACGTCCGGCGGAGGCGACTCCAGGGAAAGTGCAACAGAAATATACCGCCGCACTTGTGCGGTAAGGATGGAAAGGCGAGGTAAGAGCTCACCGGCGGCCTGGCGACTTGTCCGCCATGTAAACCCCACCCGGTGCAAGATTGGAATGGGAGCATTCAATGGCGGCCCGTCACGCTCCTGATAATCGCACGAGCCTGCCGGCAACGACAGGCCTAGATAGATGGTCACCCAGGAACGAAAGTTCCGGACAGAACTCGGCTTACGGCTTGCTCGCACAAGTTAAAAAAGCAGCTTCGGCTGCTTTTTGCATAGTTTCGAAAAAGTGGCTAAAGACCACTTTTTCGAGTTTTTTTGCGGGTTTTACCTCTCGGATAAAGAGCAAAGAGCCCGGCTGGCACTCCGGGCTCTTTAAATATTGTATAATGATACCGTCTTGCTGATACGTCTCTGTTTTCTGCTCTGGCCGCTTAAGCTGTCTTTGGCATCAGGCTTCCTTGAGCATGAAGCCCATGAGCCCGGGAATCAGGCAGAGTACAAGGCCTACTATGAAGTTCAGGTTAAAGAAGCAGGAGCCCAGAACTGCCGCGCAAACAAATACTACGCTCATGATAAGAAATACTTTTTCTGACATCGTACTATCCTCCAGATCAATTATTTTGTGCTGCCACTGTTCGAGGCGTTTTTTTCTTTCTATGGATAATATAACATCCTACTATGGATAATATAACATCCTACTGCACATCTGTGAAATAAGTGTTTCTCATGGGGTCATCAAATTTTTTCGGTCTCCTCGTGCTTCTTTTTCCATCGCTTTATGCACTTTAAAAATTTTGCCGCAGCAGGCTTATCCTTGCAGCTTTTCTTATGGTAGCTGGCTCCCAGTATGCGGCTGCAAGGCGGGTCTATGGGCAATGCCTTGACCCTTGAATGGGGCTGAATGGTAAATCTGGTTATGGTGCTCAACGCTATCCCTTGCTCCACCATTGCTATGACCGGTGCGTTATACGGGGACATCACATTAAACTGCGGCACTATGCCGTACTTTTCTATCTGCTTTGCCATTGCCGTCTCATCTGCCCAGAACACCGGCGCTACAAACGGGTGCTTTTTAAACTCCTCCATAGGGAAAACCGTCATCCCATCTGTCGGGAAATCCATCGGAAGTATTGCCATCTCCGGATCCTCTATAAGAGGTATCCACTCAAACCCCGGGAGCCTCATCTGCCCGCCAATGCCAAAGTCAATGCTGTCCGTCATCAGCCAGCCTATTATTTCATCGTAGCTTCCCACCGTCACGTTTACCGTAACGTCCGGCGCCTCCTTATTGAAATCCGCCAGTATTTCCGGCAGCAGCACGTCCGCTGTACTCGGATATACCGCTATGTTGAGCACATTACCTCTCCCTCGTTTTATCTCGTTTGCCTTGGCCATAAGCCTGTTCTCGCATTCCACCATATCCTGTATGCAGGGAAACAGCTCCTCCCCTTCCTTTGAAAGACGTATCCCGTTTGCGTCCCTTATGACTACGGGAAAGCCCAGCTCCTGTTCGGTGCTGTTTATGGCGTAGGTAAGGGCGCTCTGAGTATAGCCCAGCTTTTCCGCGGCCTTTGTCATGCTGCCGTACTTCAGCGCCTCCAGTATTATGTTGAGCCTCTGCACATTCATATGGGTGATCCTCCGTCCCAGCGGTTTAATATCGACCGGCAATACTCATGCCTGTTATATGATATTATATTTATACTATCATCAACCCGCCTTTATTTCCATGCGGCTTTTATGTTTTTTGTTCTGTACAGCCCATAATGTGAATATTCTTATACCATACTCACCGAGGAGATAGTTTTGATATGGAATTTGCAAGAAGGCGCAGGCGCAGAAGGCGAAACGGTATACGAACCATGACGGTGCTGCTCATGCTTGGTCTCGCAGTATATCTTATAACCGCATCGGCCGCAGGCAAGTGGTTGAGCGAAAAGGTAATGGCGCCGGCATTTTCAGCCCTGTCCGAGCTGCCGTTATTTACCGGCGGCGGGCTTGATTCGCTGGAAAATGAAGCATCGGAGCCATCCGGCGACGCTCTTAGCGTAAGCCTCAGCAGCGACAGCAGCTCTTTCACCAGCACGTTGGACGTACCATCCATAAGCTGCTTCGCACTGCAAATGGGAGTTTTTTCTTCAAAGGATAACGCGGATAAGCTTTCTGAAGAAATGCGCAGCAAGGGTGCCGGCGGCTATGTTTACAGCGACGGCAGCGTATACCGTGTGCTGGCCTCATGCTACCACAGCGAAAGCGAGGCGCGCACAGTCAAGGAACGGCTCATAAGCGAAGGCACTGACTGCGCCATATATGCCATGGCTACGCCTACCGTTACATTCAGCATAACTGCGGACCAGCAGCAGACGGAGCAGCTCAAGGAGGGCTTCACGGCGCTGTATCAGGCGCAGAACGCGCTGTGCGAAGCCTGCATAGATTTTGACAGCAAGAGCATGACGGTCAGCGAGGGTGCTGCGCTGGTAAAATCCATACAGGATGAGCTTTCCGCCTCCTGCTCCCCACTCTTTGCCTACCGGGACGCCTCTCCCGCCATAGATAGCCTTGTGCAGTGCTGCGACAAGTGTCTGAACTCGCTATCCCTTCTTGCCGGCAATGGAGACGCTTCCACCGCAGCCTTTTCTTCAGAAATGAAATACGCACTGCTTGAGTTGTCGTCATCCTATTCGGATATGCTCAAAAGCATGGCCGGATAAGGATACGTAATAGAACAAAGGAGCGGTGCTGCCGCTCCTTTGTCATCCATCGATCTCCCTCTTTGAGGGCATTTCCTGTATAAACAGTTCGTCCCGTCCCTGCATCACCAGCGCCAGACCCAATGAAAGCATCAGTCTCATCCGGTCCTCCGTGCCGTCTGTATCTATGGCAAAGTCCTCCCTTATGCGGCGTATCCTGTATAACACCGTATTTCGGTGGGTAAAAAGCTTTTCGCAGGTATCCTTGAGCGAACGGCTGCACATAAGGTATGTGTACAACGTCAGGCAGTATTCGCTGTCATTTTGGAGGTCATATTTATACAGCCTGTCCACCTCGTCAGTCAGGCAATAGCCCTCGCCGGCAAGGGTTTTAAGCATCATAAGAGCCGAGTAGCGGCTCTCCTCCGCCGCGAATGCCTTGCCATTGCTCTTTTTGACAAGATAATCCAGCAGCCTGCGCACCCGCCCGTAGCCCCTGCCCAAGGCATACAGGCTTTGCAGCGGCTCGGATATTACCGCGTACAGGTCATATTCCTCCGCCGCCCTGCCTACCGCCTCCCGGTCGTGCTCTCCATGCAGGAACATTATCACGCAGTCCCTGTACGGGAAAGGATCGGAAGCGTGAAAGCCGCGGCGCAGCCTGTCCCTGAGCATATCGGTTTTAAGCCCATCCAGCTGCTCCATAGGTTTCATCAGTACGAACCTCTCCGGGCGGAAGCTGCCAAGAAAGGTTGTATTTGCCTGTAGCTCGAAGAATTCCTCACTTTGAAACCTGCCGTCTATGAGGCTGGACAGCACCTCCTCGGCCGTGGCGGTGATGCCGCCCCTGTGCCTCTCGTAATAGAGCTGCTTTGCAAGGAATGAGTTTATCAGCGCAAAGTCCTCGTCGCTTCCTGAGGGCAGCGCGTTTTCAGGCATTATACACAGCGTATAGCCCATGCGAAGCTCTCCGCAGTTGAGCTGGGATATCCTGTAATGGTACCCCGCAGGCGAATGCAGCAGCTCGCCCGACGCCGCTGAGGCGCTGATCAGGGCGCTTTCATCGTATGAAAGCTCGCCGTGGCGTATAACGCCGCTGTACGGATCGTTTATGCTGTCAGCCCTAAAATACGCCGCCACATGGAAGCTGTCGTCAATTACCAGCAAAGGGCAGCCGAGAGCCCTGCCCGCGGCATTTGTCAATTCTTTCAGGCTGTTCGCCTCAAGGAATGTCTTCAGTATCTCATTCGTCACGGGATGTCTCCTTTTGTTCTCTCAGCACAGTTTGATATGGTTAAATTATACCATCGGAACATTGTTCAAACAAGGCCCTGGAGTATAATAGAGTCATCAAAAGGGACGAGACCTAAGGGGCTGAGGCCCCCCCGGAATATGTCCCCGGAAAGAAAAATGGTTCGGATCGTCTCCCGATTCAGTGAATCAAAATTCACCTAATCGGGAACAATTCCGAAAGACAATATTGAATCGGAGGTATTTATCATGTTTGAGCTTAAACCTTACACCCGCAAGAACAACGGCGTATATTACAATCCCTTCCAGACCATGGACGAATTTGAAAGGAACTTCTTCAATCCTTCGTTCTTTGAGACCACCCTTGAACAGTTCAAGACGGATATCAAGGACGATGGCGACAGCTACACCCTTCAGGCGGATCTGCCCGGCTTCGATAAGAAGGATATTCACCTCGACCTTAACAATGACGTGCTGACCATCAGCGCCGAGCGTCATTCCGAGCACGAGGATAAGGATAAGAAGGGCAAATTCGTGAGATGTGAGCGCTCCTACGGCACCTACACCCGTCAGTTCGATGTATCCAACATCAACACCGATGCCATGAAGGCCAAGTACGAGAATGGTGTGCTTACTCTGAATATGCCCAAGAAGAGCGCGCAGCTGCCTACCGCAAAGCGCGTGGAAATAGAATAAAGGGTGAATAACTTAAGCCCCGAAGCGAAAGCTTCGGGGCTTTTTTTTATTTGTCTATTTTACTTTGCAGTATCTCTTGCGGTCTGCCGCCCTCTGGCAGGCCTTGACCAACTCTACGATGGGTATCACCAGCACAGCCAGGCCGAGAGCTATGCCATACTCGCCCCAGCCCACAGGTGTGAAGTTGAACAGAGCCGCTATGGCCGGCACCTCGAGAACCGCGGTGGTTATCGCCAAAGCTCCTATCATGGCTGCCCAAAGCACCTTGTTGTGGCCCGGCAGCTTGAATACGCTCTGCCGCTGAGAGCGCATATTGAAGCTATGGAATATCTCACACATATTCATAGTCAAAAACGCCATGGTCATGCCGTGGGGGGAGACGCCTGCCGGCATTTCAAAGTACCCCACCTCCATGCAGTGGCCGATTATGTAGGAGGTGAGCGTCAGCACGGTCACCAGCAGGCCCTGATAGACTATATCCACGCCCAATCCACCAGAGAATATGGTGTCGCGGCTGTCTCTTGGCGGGCGATGCATGGTGTCGGGCTCGGCGGGCTCAAGGCCCAATGCCAGCGCGGGGAAGCAGTCGGTTATCAGGTTGATAAAGAGCAGATGCACGGGGCTCAGCAGCGTGAAGCCGAGTATGGTAGCGAAGAACACGCCTAAAACCTCGCTCATGTTGCTGGCAAGAAGGAACTGTATGGTCTTTCTTATATTGTCGTATATCCTTCTGCCCTCGTCCACAGCCGAAACTATGGTGGCAAAGTTATCGTCGGAAAGCACCATATCCGCAACGTTCTTGGTAACATCGGTACCGGTAATGCCCATGCCTACGCCTATGTCTGCGGACTTGATGCTGGGCGCGTCGTTCACTCCGTCGCCTGTCATGGCGGTTATCGCGCCCTTGCGCCTCCATGCGGAAACTATGCGCACCTTGTGCTCAGGCTGCACGCGGGCATACACCCCGCACTTGTCTATCAGCTTATCCAGCTCTTCGTCGCTGAGCCCGTTCAGCTCCCTGCCTTCTATGGCCTGCGAGGCGTCGTCGATTATGCCCAGCTCCTTGGCTATCGCAACGGCGGTATCCTTGTGGTCGCCGGTGATCATCACAGGGCGTATGCCCGCAGCCTTGCATTCCTCCACGGCCGCCCTGACCTCCGGACGAACAGGGTCTATCATGCCCACCAGGCCTATGAAGCAAAGCTCCTGCTCGAGGTTGGAGGGATCGGTATTTTCCGGCATCCTGTGCCACAGCCTCTCCGCGGCGGCCAATACGCGCAGAGCCTTCGCTGCCATGGCGTGATTGCTCTGGAGTATCTCGGCGCGCTTTGCCTCCGTCATGGGCTGCGGCTTGCCGTTCTCCATATAATACGCGCAGCGGGCAAGCACCTCGTCCGGCGCGCCCTTGGTGTACTGCACTATTTCCCCGCCCTTATCGTGCAAGGTAGACATCATCTTTCTGGAGGAATCGAAGGGGGCCTCGCCTATGCGGGGCTGTTTTTCCTCCAGCTCATATTTCTTTAAGCCGTTAGCCGCGCCAAAGTTCACCAGCGCAGCCTCTGTGGGCTCTCCCTGAGCGCCATCGTCAGCAAGATTCGCATCGTTGCATAGAGTCATTGCCGCAGCAAGAAGTTCGGTGGGGCCGGTGTGCTCCACTACCGTCATTTTATTTTGTGTGAGCGTGCCTGTCTTATCGGAGCATATGACCTGAGTGCAGCCCAGCGTCTCTACGGCAGTCAGCCGGCGTATGACGGCGTGGCGTTTGCTCATATTTGTAACGCCTATGGACAGCACAACGGTAACGACTGTGGCAAGGCCCTCCGGGATAGCTGCGACAGCAAGGGATACCGCCACCATGAAGTTATCAAGTATGGACTGGGCAGTGAACTTTCCCGCCATTATGAGATCGAATACGAATATGAACAGGCATATGCCCAGCACCATCTTGGATAAGGAGTTGCTCAGCTGGCCGAGCTTGCGCTGCAAGGGGGTCTCTTCCTGCTCGGTCTGGGCCAAAACGTCGGCTATCTTGCCCATCTCGGTATCCATGCCGGTAGAGGTGACCACGGCCCTGCCCCTGCCGTATACCACGGTAGAACCCATGTAGCACATGTTCTTCCTGTCGCCAAGGGGCACATCGCCGCCGAAAATAGCCTCCACAGCTTTGTTTACCGGCACGCTTTCGCCGGTGAGAGCAGCCTCTTCGATTTTAAGGGACGCGCTTTCGAGAAGCCTGCCGTCTGCCGGCACGGCGTCTCCCGCTTCAAGTATAACTACATCGCCGGGTACCAGCTGGCTGCTCTCGATGACGATCTGCTTTCCGTCCCTCATCACCTTGCACTTTGCCGCGGTCATTGTCTGAAGCGCCTCTATTGCGGCCTCCGCCTTGCTCTCCTGTATTACTCCCAGAATAGCATTGAGCAGCACTACCACCAGTATTATGAATACCTCGGCAAAGCTCTCGCCGGATATGGCGTTTGTGACAGCGGATACGGCTGCCGCAGCCAAGAGGATCAGCAGCATGGGATCCTTTATTTGCTGTAGGAATCTTTGAAAAACCGTTATCTTGTGCGCTTCCTTAAGCTTGTTCTGACCATACCTTGCAAGGCGCTCAGCCGCTTCCTTTCCCGAAAGGCCATGGACTGAAGTTCCAAGCTCCGCCAAAACCTCGTCAGTGGATCTTTGATACATTTCGCTCATGAAATCTTCTCCTTTAAATAAGTGTGTCTGTAAAATCAAAAACTCATGCGCCGGCAAAAAACCACGCATGAGTCTCATTCTTTAAAAGCAGCCCGGACGATCTCCTCGCCGTACTGACGGGTCTGCTTCGCAAAGCACTTACTTTGCGGAATTACTCCCTCAGGCAATAATCAAAAAAGCTAAAGCATTAACTTCATTTGACTATGATACCCGCCCTCCCCGCTTTTGTCAAGGCTGAAAGCTGCGATCTGCGGAGATCACCTGAGCAGCCCCGCTATTGCCTCGCGGCTCACGGTAAAGCTCTGGGCTCCCATGGCGCCGGGGGCTACATCGTACTCGTCAAAGCAGACCACCAACCGCCCATCCTTATCAATATAGAACGCTCCGTCCCGGGTGATGAGCGCGTCATAATCCACATGAAATTCCGCGTCGTCCTCCATCCAGTAGGTCAAATTGGCGTCTGACGCCATCCTGGCCTTCATCTGGGCGAATATATCCTTCTTTATTGCGGCAACATAATCGCTGCCCTCCTTGAAAATGTCCGCCAGCTTTACGTATTTGCCAGTGGTCTTATCTATATTATAGCAGCGGGAAAACTCATAGCCGCTGGCCATCACCTGGCAGCCGTTCACCCTCAGGGCAAACCAGCGGTCGTTGTCCGTCAGTACTTCATAGCTCACATCGAGACCGTAATAACCTTCATCCATAGCGTTATCATTAAAACGCTGCACCAGCTCGTCGACATATGCTTTTACATCAGCATTGAGCTGCTGTTCGCCCGCCGCAGCTTCCTGTATCTCGGGCTGCGCTGCATTCAGATCGTTGTGCTCGTCGGAATGGGTATAATTTCTCACGGTAATTACCTTTACCACGCTGCCTATGACCGGCAGCTTCTCCATTGCGTATGCGATAGATGGACTTACATTGGGCAGCAGCACAAACAGCATGGCGGCAACCGCCGCTGCGGTAAGTATCCTACGGCCTGCCATGCGGCCTGAGGCTCCATCCTTCCTTGCTTCCTTTTCTGGCAGCTTATTCAACGTATCCTTCAACATAATATTAAAATCCTCCGGTATGTTTGTTTTTTCCTTATGGGCAGCTTCCCGGATCAGCTTTTCAAATTGGAATTCGTTCATAGTGTTTCCTCCTGTTCCGACATCGCGATCCTGAGTTTTGCCCGCGCCCGGCTCAGCCTGGCCTTTACCGTGCCTTCTGTTATCCCAAGGGCGCGACTTATATCCTTGATGGGCATATCGTCGTAGTAAAACAGCACTGTTACGGTCCTCAGGCTTTCGCCCAATCCCCTCACGGCCTGCCACAGGGCCATGCTTTCTTCCCTATCCTCATTCTGAGGGGCGGGCAGTTCCTCCGCCAAGCTGTCTATGTCCGTGTTTGGCTTGCTGCGCCGTATCATGCTGTAGGCTGTGTTGGCGAGTATCCGCATTATCCATGGCTTGAAGCTATGCTCGTCCCGCAGTGTATCCAGCTTTTCGTATGCCGTAAGCACAGAGTCCTGCACCGCGTCCTTTACGTCTTCGTCGTTGTGCAGTATGCTCTTGGCCAGCCAGTACAAGCCCCCGCTGTTTTCGTTTACCCTTTCGCAGAACCACGCGCGCTGGTCGTCAAAACGGTTCACTGTTTTTTATTTCCTTTCGTCAGCCCGGCGGTCAAGCCGGTCATAAAATAAGATGCTTTATGCGGCCAAAAGGTTACGCCGCAATAATAGTTTTTTATAATTATATACCCCACTGCCGATTGATGGTATACTCAAGCTGATGAATACCGCACTCATAAGCGCCAAAACATACCATCAGTTGACAAGAGCACACAAGCCCTAAAGGCTTGTTTTGGTACGCTCCTGCGTTCTCGTCGCTTGTATTACATCCAGTAGTACTGCGCTCCTCGGCCTTGGATCGCCCTCAAAACAAGCTCTTTAGGGTCTTCGAGTTTTAGAAGTCAAAGAGTATGGCAGAACAAGGAGGACGAGTGCAGAAATACTGGTTGTATTTCAAATGAGGACGACACAGTTATGCCGTGCTGTTTGGCTCCTAAAACCTTGTGTGCCTTTGTCAACTGATGGTACGATATCACAATGCAAAGGCGGTGCCATATATGGATATGTATCAGAGGTATTCAAGAAACCTTCCCGCTTTATCCCGGCAGGAGCAAGAGCTGCTGCATAAAAAGCGGGTACTTGTGGCGGGCTGCGGCGGCCTCGGCGGGTATATAACCGAAAACCTTCTGAGGCTCGGCATCGGACACATCACCGCCGTTGACGGCGACAGCTTTGATGTAAGCAACCTGAACCGGCAGCTTCTTGCCACGGAGGCTACTATCGGCAAAAGCAAGGCAGAAGCCGCGAAAGAGCGGGCCGCGCTCGTAAATCCCTCCGTAGAATTCATGGCTATAGGGAAATACATAACCCCAGAAAACGTCGCGGATACCATCGCGGGCCACAATATCGTGATAGACGCTTTGGACAGCGTATCGGCACGGCTTCTCCTGGAGGATGCATGTGCTCAAGCGGATATACCGCTGATCCACGGCGCAGTATGCGGCTGGTGCTGTCAGTATGGCGTTTCCATGCCCGGCAGCGGCCTGCTGCACAGGATATACTCAGGCGCCGTTCCAAAGGATAACGGCGTTCTGCCGTTTGTTCCCCCATTCTGCGCAGCGCTGCAATGTACCGAGGCGGCAAAGCTGCTTACAGGAAGGCAGGTATCCGCCAATAAGCTTTATATATACGACCTTTGCTCAATGGATTTTGAGGTCATTAACCTTTAGTCTTATCCGATTCGTTCAGCCCCAACTTTGCTCGTAGGAATTTTTAAAGTGCCCCTGCCCCTGAAACGCTGCCAGGCCATGCAATCATGGAAAACATTTTAATCGGAACAAATTCATGGGCGATGCACCTTAATTGAGAGAATTGCTTATGCGCTGCGGGTACCATATTTTTAATTATACGACTGCGGCTTGGCCCAATCAATACACATCCGTTTGCTTATCTCTCTTTTTTGCATCGCAAGTATATCATCACTTCAAAATTCAATTGTACATTACCGGCGCATAGTGGGTAGCGTCTCTCTTCACTTTCCGTTATATATTTGTCTAATTTGCCTATTTTAGCTAAAAAACTCTGTCAATATAATTTGCCTATTGCAATATATATAAAAAAGGGTTATGTTTAAAAAGAAGATCATCCTTTTCTGTTATTCAAAAATTTAAACTGTCTAGTGTATTCTATCAGTTTTACCTGCGCCGCATTGGCCGGCATACCGGTTCACCCGCAACAAGGTCGCTGGAGTGGCCATGAACACGGCAGGCACAGAGGTCCTTACAATGCAGAAACAGTAAACGACACATATTCATCAATATAACATTATCTTTATCCCAGTTTCATTCGAATTCGTGGAGGAAGCATACCATGCAAAGCAAATATGGCGGCTATATGGGACGGGTGCTGCAGATAAACCTAAGCACCGGCGATGTTACGGACTATCCGTGGACGGATAAAGACCGGGAGCTGTATATAGGCGGCAAGACCATGGCCGCAAAGATACTTTACGATACCCTTACCGGGCGTGAGAATGCATACAGTGAGGAAAACCCCTTGATAATCTCCACAGGGCCGCTCACCGGTACAGGTGCGCCCAGCTCCAGCCGCTTCAATATCTCATCCCTTTCTCCGCAGACGGGGTTTATAAGCTCGTCAAACTGCGGCGGCACCTTCGGCTACCATCTTAAACGTGCCGGTATAGACGCGCTGATAATCACGGGCCGACGGGAAGAACGCACCTGGATAGAGATAGATAACGGCTCGGTGACTTTCCACAACGCCGATGACCTGTGGGGCACGCGGGTCACCGAGTGTCAAAGGCTGCTTGCTGAAAAGATGTCTTCCAAGCGTGGCTGCGACATAAAGTTCGGCAAGCTTTGCATAGGCCCCGCCGGCGAAAACCTGGTCAGGTACTCCGCCGTAATAAGCGATGAACGGGCAGCCGGTAGGACCGGCATGGGAGCCGTGCTGGGCTGGAAAAACGTAAAGGCCATAGCAGTCTGCGGCAATCACGACACACCTGTACACGACCCTTCCGCCACAAAAAAGTGGTGTCAAAAATGGTTCAGATATCTCAGGAACCACCCCCTCACCGGCAATCAGCTGCCGCGCATGGGTACTGCAGGCCTGGTAAGCTCCATGCAGATGCGCGGGCTTCTGGCCACAAAGAACTACACCGAAGGCAGGTTTGAGCACTTCGACAAGGTAAACGGAGAAACGCTGGCTGAAGAATACAACATCGTCAATAAGGGCTGCCTCAGCTGCCCCATAAAGTGCGCCCGCACGGTAACCGTGGAGGGCGAGGATGTAAAAGGGCCCGAGCTTGAAACGCTGGGGCTTCTGGGCGGCGGCATACTCAATAAAGATCTGTATCATATACTCAAATGGAACAAGGAACTGGATGATCTGGGCCTGGATACCATATCCGCATCAAACACCCTCGCCTACGCAATGGAGGCAAATGAGCGGGGGCTATGGAACAACGGCCTTAGGTTCGGCGATGTAGAGTGCATATCGAAAATATGGGAGGATATAGCCTTCCGCCGGGGCATAGGCAACGAGCTTGCCGAGGGCAGTAAGCGTTTAAGCGAAAAGTACGGCGGCAAGGAGTTTGCCATGCAGTCAAAGGGCCTTGAGCTTGCTGCTTATGAGCCTCGCAGGGCTGTAGGTCAGGGCCTGGGCTACGCCGTATCCAACCGCGGCGGCTGCCATCTCAACGGCGGGTATCTCGTCATACTCGAGGGGTTAGGTCTTAACATAGACGCCCAGACTCCCCACTCAAAGGCGGACTTCACCATGATGTTCCAGGATCTGATGGAGATGATTTCAGCCACCGGCCAGTGTCTCTTTACCTCCTACGCCTTCTTCCCCGGCTTCCTTATAACCCGGCCCAACGGAGCGATCGCCACGGCGGCAAACAAGCTGCTGCCACATCTCGGCTGGGCTATACGCCTAATGAACAAGTTCCCGCGGGTCCTCGCGTTTCACCTGCCGGTATTCCACCATACAAAGATGATGCAGAAAGCGGTGGGTATGCCCATGACTTTCGGGAAATATCTGCAAACGGGAGAGCGCGGTTTCAACCTGGAGAGGGCTGTAAACGTCCGCTTCGGGGTAAGCGCCGCAAAGGACAGCCTGCCCAAGCGGCTGACCGACGTGCCGCAGGATCCCAACGATCCCCGCACAAGGGTTCCTCTGGAGCAAATGAAGAAGATATACTATCAAGCCCGAGGCTGGGACAAAAGCGGCATACCCACCTGCAGAACACTGAAAAAGCTAAAAATAGCCCGGTGAGGTGATAAGATATGGTAAAAGTGAAATTATTCGGGCTGCTGCGGCTGGATACCGGTCTCAAGGAGCTGGAGCTGGAGGCAAACAGCGTAAAAGAGCTTTACCCGCTGATACTCGAGGCGGCGCACTCTGCCAGGCCCGGCACTGCAGTCACCCTGAAGGATATGGATGGCTGCATAGTAATGATAAACGGCGTACAGGGCAAAAAGAGCAGCAAGCTCGCCCCCGGCGATGAAGTGATGCTCATGTCTCCCGTATGCGGCGGATAAGGAGGCATAAATGAATAGCTATACCATAACCGACGCCTGCGTAGGCTGTACGCTGTGCGCAAGGCACTGTCCGGTAAAGGCCATATCGGGGGAAGTCCGCTCAAAGCATAAGATTGACCCGGGCAGGTGCATAGGCTGCGGGCTGTGCGGAAGGCTCTGCCCCAAAGGAGCAATACTCGACGAAAGCGGCAATAAGGTTGCCCGAACAGACAAGAAGGACTGGCTGCATCCCGCCGTGAACGCGGCCGCCTGCGTTGGCTGCTCGCTTTGCGTTGAGGCTTGCCCGAAAAGCTGCCTCGAAATAGGCGTCCCCGCGTTCCACGGGGATATACACACAGTGGCGGAATTAAAGCGTCCGGAAAGCTGCATAGGCTGCGGCCTATGCGAAAAGCGCTGCCCCATAGGAGCTATAGTAATGAAAACAAATGAAGAGCCCAGCTTCTTCAGAGAATACAGGGAGGAAAAGAATATGTGGTTTTATAAAGCGTACTGTCGTATATTTCAGGCGGTGCTTAAGGCAGGCAACTATTTCATGGGCTACCGCATGCCTGACTACATCGAAGGCCCCGGATGCATAAAGCGCATGCCTGAGCTGCTCAAAAAGGATAACGTCAACAATATATTTCTTGTCACCGGGCCCAACATAACCAAGCGCGGTCTGAACCGGGGTCTTATGGAAGCACTGGACGAGGCGGGCATAAGCTACACCGTATTCAACCACATAGGGGCAAACCCCACCAGCGATATGGTTGAAGAGGGCGTGAAGCTTTATCATGAAAAGGGCTGCCAGGCCATCATAGCCTTCGGCGGAGGCTCTCCTATGGACTGCGCCAAGGGCATAGGCGCCCGCATCGCCCGACCCAACAAGTCTATAGCCCAGCTTCAGGGCCTGCTGAAGGTATTCAAAAAAATACCTGTCTTCTACGCCGTGCCTACCACCGCAGGTTCAGGCTCCGAAACCACCGTGGCGGCGGTCATAACCGACACCGCCACCCACCACAAGGCGGCTATTATGGATACTCACCTCATACCCCGATGCGCAGTGCTGGATCCCGAGCTTACCGTAGGCCTGCCTCCTTTCACCACCGCCTGCACCGGTATGGACGCCCTGAGCCACGCTGTCGAAGCTTACACCAATCACACCTACAATACAAAGCTGGAAAACGACCTCGCCAAGCAGGCCGTAAAGCTAATTTACGACAACCTGCTCAATGCCTATAAGGACGGCGCGAATATAGAGGCGCGTCAGAACATGCAGAAGGCCGCCTTCTTTGCGGGCCGCGCCTTCACCCGGGGCTGCGTAGGCTACGTTCACGCCGTAGGCCACACCATATCCGGCCTGTACAATATCGCCCATGGACTTGCCATGGCTGTGATACTGCCCCATGTGATGCGTCAGTATGGTCCCGCAGCTTACCCCCGCCTTGCCGAACTCGCCGACGTCTGCGGCATAGAGGGCGCCAGCAATGCCGAAAGAGCCAACAGGTTCATTTTATGGATAGAAGATATGAACAGGGAGATGGGGCTGCCGACCTGTCTCGATATGATAAAGGAGCAGGACATTCCGCAGATGATAAAGTGGGCGATGAAGGAGGGTAATCCCCTCTACCCCACCCCCGTTACCTGGACGGAGGCCGACTTCCGCAAACTCATAGATACCCTCCGTACATCCAAATAATGGAAAAAAGTTTAAATAGTACTTGCAAAACAAAAGTGGGCAGTCTATACTCATATTAGATAGTAGAACTACCCACTTTCATTTTATTTCCTGTAATTCACCCCAAACATTGGCATAAATTCCTTTACAAGTTCAATATGTATCTTTTGGCGCTATATGCGTCTCAATAAAGCACAACGAAACCAAATATAAAGGAGGAATTACCGTAATGGCACTTCAGGCGGAAGAAAAAAAGCGTTTTGAACAGATCGCCAAGGAGCTGCGCCTTACCATAATCGATGTTATGGCGTGGTCCGGCGGCGCCCATGTGGGCGGTTCTCTGAGCATTGTAGAGATACTTACCCTGCTCTACTTCAAGTATCTCAACATCGACCCAAAGAATCCCAAGTGGGAGGATCGGGACAGGTTCATACTTTCCAAGGGCCATACCGCGGCGGGCTACATACCCGTCCTTGCCAAACGCGGCTATTTTGATGAGGATCTGCTCAAATCCTTCAACCATTTCGGCAGCCCCTTCGCCATGCACCCGGACTGCAACAAAGTCATTGGCTGCGACGCCTCTGCCGGCAGTCTTGGCCACGGCCTCAGCATGGCGGTAGGTCTGGGACTCGGCGCAAAGCAGCTGAAAAAGCCCTGGAAGACGGTATGTCTCATGGGCGACGGCGAATGCTGCGAGGGCAGCGTATGGGAGGCCGCGATGAGCGCCGCCCACTTCAAGCTGGATAACATTGTAGGCATAGTTGACCGCAACAGGCTTATGATAGACGGCTGCACAGAGGACGTTATGGCCCTTGAGCCCTTTGCAGACAAGTGGCGTGCCTTCGGCTGGAACGTTATCGAAGTAAACGGCCACGACCTGGATGAGCTGGACTGCGCGCTGGATGCCGCATGGAAGGCCGAAGGCAAGCCCACCCTGATACTGGCCAATACCGTGAAGGGCAAGGGCGTTGACTTCATGGAAAACAATGTTGTATATCACTATGCCTCCGGCGACTCCGCCCTGTGCGAAAAGGCCAAGGCTTCCATAATTAGAGGATAAGGGAGGGAAAAGCAATGGCAGTAATTACAGGAACCAACTGGAACGCATACGACGCCTCCACTATGACCGCAAAGGAGATATATGGGCGCACCCTTGCCGCCCTTGCGGAAAACAACGACAGGATAGTGGGCGTCACAGCCGACCTTGAGAAGACCACCGCTATAAAGTTCTTCGCAGATAAATTCCCCGAGAGGTTCTATAACGTGGGTATAGCGGAACAGAACATGATGGGTATAGCGGCGGGCCTTGCCAAGGCTGGCTTCATACCCTTTGCATCAACCATGGCCATATTCGCCTGCATGAGGGCGGGCGAACAGGTGCGCACGGACATAGCCTACCAGAATCTGCCGGTAAAGATAATAGCCACCCACGCCGGCATATCCTTCGGCCACGCCGGCACCACCCACCACTGCACCGAGGACTTCGCCATTATGAGGGCCATACCCAACATGACGGTGATCTGCCCCGCGGACGGCATAGAAACCAGCAAAGCTGTTCAGGCCTGCGTAGACCTCCCCGGCCCCGTATATGTGCGCATAGGCCGCGGCTTTGAGCCCCCCGCATATGCCGACGACAACTATACCTATGAGATCGGCAAGGCCATCACCATGCACGAAGGCACCGACCTGACCATAATCACCTGTGGCATAGGCGTGCTTCAGGCCGTGAACGCCGCTAAAACTCTTGCCGAGACGGACGGCCTCAGCGTCCGCGTCATCAACATGCACACCATAAAGCCCATAGACCGCGAAGCCATAATGAGCGCCGTAACAGACACCCGCCGCATACTCACCGTGGAGGAGCACAACGTGCTGGGCGGCCTGGGCGACGCCGTGGCCAGCGTAATAGCCGAATCCGGCAAGGGCTGCGTATTCAAAAAGCACGGCATGCAGGACACCTTCGCCACCATTGGCTATGCTGAAGACCTGTACTCCTACTATCAGTTCGACGCAAACGGCATAGTAGATAAGGTCCGCGAAATGATGGGTATGGAGTTTGAGCCGGACGAAAACTGGGACGACGAATAAGGAGGCGGTACTATGTCAGCATCTCCTCAGGACTTAATGACGGCAAAGCTGTTCTTCAACGCAGCGTTCCCCACAATGCAGGTGCTGCTTGACGATGATCCCAAGCTGCATAAGAAATTCCAGAACTTCAACGCCACGGTGCAGTTCGGTGCAATGAACGACGGCGAGCTGCTCTGCTGCCACCTGATATTCCAGAACGGAAATCTCACCGTAGTTCAGGGCCCGGCAGAAAAAAGCGACATTTCTCTCACTTTCTCCTCAGTAGAGAAGATGAACTCCCTTTTGAAGGGCGGTCTCTCGCTGCCCTCCATAAAGGGCAACTTAAGTCTCCTTCCCAACGTGTTGTCCATACTCATGGGTTTGAAGATAATGACCAAGCCCAACGATAAGCTGAAAAACGACACGGAAAAGCTGCTGAAGGTAAAATGCAGCCTGTACATGATAACCCGCGCCCTCAGCCAGTACAACAAGCTGGGCGATCCGGACATGCAGGAGTTCTGCCGCCGTCAGCCTGACAGGATCTACCAGTTTCAGGTGGAGCATGACGGCCAGCCGGACTACATAGCCTGCTACCTCAGGGTAAAGGCGGGACAGTCCAAATCCGGCCATGGGGTATACACCCGCCGCAGCCCCTTCGTGCTGTTCCACTTCTTCTCGCTGGACGGCGCGCTGAAGGTGCTGGGCAAGGAGTGCGAGTTTGTTGAGGGCGTGGAGAAGGGCTACGTGGAGACCATAGGCAGCCCGGAATACGCCTGCTACCTGAATGACTACATGGCAATATTACAGGGCATGCTCACCTGATGATTTGGGGGAAAGTATATGAAGACAGTATATTTCGATAAGGACATACCCCGGATACTCGCTACCAAATTCGCCGCCAAGCACGCCAAGGGCCTGCTATACGGCAGCCTCAACGCGGTAAAATACTTAAAGGATCTGCCCGAGACCCCGCTGCCCGCAGGCGACTGGGTAAGGGTGAAGAATATCGCCTGCGGCCTCTGCGGAACGGATATCAGCTTCTTCAAGGCAACCACCGGCACCAACTCCGCCTTCGAACCCATACCAGGCTCCAAGCGCACATATCTGGGCCACGAAAACGTCGGCGTCATAACCGAGGTCGGCAAAGACGTTACAGAGTTCAAGGTCGGCGACAGGGTAACCATCCGCGCCTACATGGCAGGATGCGACACAAAAGGCTTAAAGGATCGCTGTGAATACTGCAAGCGGGGCGACTATAACTTCTGCACCAACTATGGCACGGCCTCTCCATACGGCGACATAGTGACCGGAGCGGGCTGGAGCGACAGCTTCATATACCCTGCGAAGGGTTTAGCAAAGGTATATGACGAAATAACCGATGAACAGGCCGTAATGGTTGAGCCCACCTGCGTATCCGTACATTCCGTGCTGCGTTCCAGGCCCCAAAAGGGCGAAAAGATTCTGGTCATGGGCTGCGGCACAATAGGCCTCGGCGTCATACAGGCCATAAAGATAGTGGAGCCTGACTGCGAGGTCTGGGCCATGGAGCGCGTAAAGACCAAGCAGGAATTTGCCCTGAAGCTGGGGGCCGACCACATACTCAACGGCGACCCCTACAAGGCCACGGCTGAAGCCACAGGCGGCAGCGAGATATATACCGGCATGAAGGGCAACAAATACTTCTTCGGCGGGTTTGACAGGATATACGACTGCATAGGCGGCGACTGGTCAAACCATACCGCGGTAAGGCTGCTGAAGGCCCGGGGAACCCTCGTCAAGATAGGCCACCACATGCGGGCCATAACCTTTGACGAAAGTCCCATCTGGTGGCAGGAACTGACCCTGGTGGGGGTGGACGCACACGGCATGGAGCACTGGCAGGGCCGGGATCTTTATACCTTCGACCTTGTTCAGGAGTGGATACGGGACGGCATATACAAGCTGGACGGCTTCGTCACCCATCATTTCAAGCTGGACGACTACAAGGAAGCTTTAAAACTGGCACTTGAAAATCCGCCGGACGTTGTTAAAATAGTTCTTGACTGCGAATAATCCCTGAAAGGTAACTATTTTTTCCTATGAGCGAGCAGAAGACGTCCACCGACGGTCTCATGAAGATTGGCGAGCTTGCCAAAGCTGCCAGCGTAAACGTATCAACGCTGAAGTTTTATGTTAAAGAAGAGCTTATCCGCCCGGCCCTCAAGACCGGTCGGAACATGTCCTGGTATTCTCCCGATTGCGTAGCCACCATACGGGCAATACGCATGCTGCAAAGGGAACGCTTCTACCCCCTTTCTGTGATAAAGCATCTGCTGAGCTCTTCCGGAGCCGGAAGCCCACCGGAGCTCGCACTGCTGGACGCCATACACAAGGTAGATTACCGCACCACCGGCGACGCCGTGCCGCTAAGCGAAGCGGCACGGCGAACCCGGCTCACAACCGAGCAGATACGCACCCTTCTCAGCCGCGGCATAATCAGCGGCACAAGGATCGGCAGAAAGCAGCTGTTTACCGCCTATGACATAAGTATAATGGGTCTTATACGCCGGCGTATGGAAGCCGGTATCCCATTTGAGCAGTCCGCATCCGCATTTGAGATTTATTCCGAAGCGCTCTGCGGCGCGGTTCAGGAGGACATCCGTTCCTTCATAGATCAGGCCATAGTGGACCCAGCCTTTTCTGCCGAAGAAGGCGCCAAGCGCATACGTATCTCGGATGAAACGCTGGATAACTTCATCGATCTGAAACGCCGCGAGCTAAACCGCATATACGGCTCTGAGTATCTGGAGCTGCTGTATGGCTTTGGCGATGTACTGCGCGGTGTTCCCGGCCGCCTTGCAGAGTTTTTCTCCCGCGAAGGCTTGCCGGAGGCAGCGGCCATGTCCCTCGTAAAGGACGGCCTGCCCACCGGCATGGATAACCTCGATGCATGCGTAAAGCGATTCAACTTCCTCGTTTCTGCAAGAGAATCCGACATTTCCTGCTGTATAAGCAAATGCGCGGCTAACAGGGATTATTTCGCAGCCCTCGACCCCGAAGGAACGGAGCTGCCTCTGTGTGCTCACTGTCTCAAGGTAAGCTGGCTGTGTACCGCGCCCTCGGTACTGCGCTGCACAGATATTGCCGCGAAAGCCTTTGATGGGCTGCTCAGCTTTATCCTCTCCGCTTATCCCGAAAAGGGCGAGACGATGTTCGATAAGCTTCGCGCTCTGCTGACCGACCAATATTGATATCTATCGCAAAAAAGTGGCGGTATGATATCGCTTCATTCCGTTCTCCTTAGTTGTTTTCGCCATTGCCTGAACCGTCTGAATGGGATATTATATATGATATGCATCGGGCACAAATCATGGCGGACGCATGCTTATTTCCCCGATGATGGAAGAGCTAAATACCCTACAGGAGGCAATTGCAAATGCTGGCAACAGGCATAAAGAACAAAATAGAGCTCAATGTAACTGACAAAAACACCGCTAAAGCCGTCGGCAGCGGCACACTCGAAGTATACGCTACGCCGCAGATGGTCAATCTCATGGAGACCTGCGCATGCTTCAGCGTGGAGCCGTATATGGAGCCCGGCAAGACTACAGTAGGCATCAGTCTCAACATATCCCACGTCAGCGCCACACCCGCCGGCCTCAAGGTATGGTGCGAGAGCGAACTTACCGCCATAGACGGCCGCAAGCTCACCTTCAGCGTTTCCGCCTACGATGAGCACGGCCTCATAGGCGAGGGCACCCATGAGCGGTTCATAGTGGATATACAGAAGTTCATGGCAAAGACCCAGGGGAAGCTGAAGCAATAGATTTTGAAAACAGAATAACACAAAATGCCGGCTAAGCCGGCACTTTTTATTTTATCTGTTATTCCGTAAGGCCGTTTATGGCTACAAGGTTCTCCGGTGCCGCATTCTCTGACTGGCCGAAGTAATAGGTCAGTATGTCCACTATGGCGGGAACGCTGGAGGAACCGGAAAGGCCGTATGGTACGCATATCACTATTGCTATCTCGGGCTGCTCCCGGGGAGCAAAAGTAACGAACCACGAGGTGTTCTCGATATCTATGTTCTTTGCCCGTCGGCCTATCTGAGCAGAGCCGGTCTTGCCGCCGAACATTTCGGTATCGATATACTTCTTGCGGAATTCCGGATAATCCTTAAAGGCGCTGGAGGCTGTGCCGCCATCCTCCGGGGATACGACGCCCTTCATTCCGCTGCTCACCGCGTCCCAAATGTCGTCGGAGATTTCTATCTGGTTGTACACGCTGGGAGCAACATTCTTTACGGTGCTGCCGCTGCTGTCCATCACCTTATCTACTATGTGGACGTCGTACACCGTGCCGCGGTTGGCAAGTGCGCTTACATAGCGGGCTACGGCGACGGGCGTGACCAGCGTAGTACCCTGGCCAAACCCGGCACGGATGGTCTGAGTGGGCTTCCACTGTATCTCGTTGAGCAGGGAGGAAATGCTGTTTATCCAGTCCTTGCGCATCTGAGTTATACCCTCGGGAATGTCTATCTCCTCGCTTATTATCCTTCGTATCTCAGGGCCCTTGTTGGTTATGTCACCATCCTGAAGCTCCATGAGGCGCTTGGCACAGCGGTTTATTGCCTCCTCGTCTACCTCGGCGTTTCGGCTTTCCACAAACTTTACCAGGGTTTCCTTCAGCTTGCGGTAAACCAAGCCGGGAAGGCTTGTCTTCTGGTTTGCAATGTCCAGCGTGCCGTCCTCTCCCGTAAGTGTATTGTCAAACAGTACCTTCTGGCCACCCACGATACCCTCTGTCTCGCCGGTAAGCTCTATGCCGGTGCGGCTGGTGAGGCCGAATTTGCCCGCCCATTCGTTGAGCTTGTCTATGCCCAATCGATACGCCGCCTCGCAGAAGTAGTAGTTGCAGGAATTTTTTATGGCGTCTGCCAGAGTCTGGTTTGCGTGCTGGCCTATCTTGCTCCTGTTATTCAGGTGGCACTTAGGAGCGTTCTGCTCTATGGTTTTTTCATTGCCATTTTCATCGGTATATTTGATTATGTACTCATAGTCGCAGCTTATGCGTTCGTTAATATCCAGAACACCCTCTGCCGCCGCCGCCACGCCGGTGGCCATTTTAAATATGGATCCGGGCGCCAGCTTTGTGGATATTGCCTTGTTTCGGGTGGGTGTGGTTTCCACAGAAAACTCGCTGTTGAAAAGCTCCTGATTCTGCTCAGGGCTGAGTCCCGCTATGAACCAGTTTGGGTTGAAGGAGGGATAGGATGCCATGGCAAGTACCTGCCCGGTGTTTACGTTCATGACCACCGCCGCGCCGGTCTTGGCCGTCTTTATGCCCTCCACGTCGTCGTTAGTAGCCTTTTCGTAATCCGCATATCTCTCCAGAAGCTGCTTTTCTTCCTTTTCGTCTATCTTGGCTATGAGGTCCTCAAGGGCCTTTTCAACGACGGTCTGGAGGTTTATATCTATGGTGAGCATAACGTCGTCGCCGTCCTTTGCGGGCGTATAGGAAAGCTCTCGTATTGCGCTGCCGTTTTTGTTTTTCTCAAGCACCCGCTCTCCCTTACGTTGGTTGGTTGAGCCTGTCAGATACTCCTCCATCGTATATTCGATGCCGGATACTCCTATATAGTCGTCATAGGCATAGCCCTTTTCCTTTACCATCTCCTCCGTCGCCGTCCTGCCGAGATAGCCGAGGATATGCGCCGCCGTAGTGCCGCGCGGATACACGCGTGTAGTACTCTGGCTGGTCTGTAAGCCGGTAAGCTCGTCCGCCCGCAGCTTAATCTCCGCCACTACCTCCATGCTCACATCGTAGGCTATGGTAATAGGCTCATAGGCGCGGTAGTTGTTGAGCAATACCTCCTGACGTATGGATATGACCTTGTTGGCGTCCTCAAAGGACAGATCTTCCGGTATGAACCACAGGGCGCGGAGCTTTGTATAGGCCGTCTCCGCCGTGGGCCATGTGCTGGTGTCCCACTTGGACTTGTCCTCTATCTTTTCGTTTTTCTTCAGGGATTCGGTTATATTGAAGCCCATGGACTGGCAGAAGTTTTTGTATCTGGCCACCTGTGCCGCCCTGCTCTTCACACCCCACTCATATTCGAGCCTGCCATCCTCGCCAAGGCGTATATACGATGTGTCGATGGTCTTACCGCCGCCGTCCTCTATTATCTTTATGGCCTTGATGAGAGAATCGGTATATGTGGCGGAGTCGTAATCGGTACGGTTGTCCGCATCCCGAAGGAACTCCACATTATAGCTGTTTTTGCTGTATGCCAATACTACTCCGTTGCGGTCGAGTATCCTGCCGCGGGTGCCCTTTATGTCTATTGAGCTGGTGCTGGTATTCGCGGCCGCCTCAGCATACTGCGCGCCTTCTACTATGGTGACCTCGTGGAGCTTATATATAAGCGCGCCCATAAGGCACATCAGAACCAACGATATTATTATGAACCTCGATATGCTGTTCTTCATTATTTTATTCCTCCGGCGCTTCTATCATAGCGCTTCTTGGCGGAAAGCATCAGCCTGGGCTTGAGCAGCGCGTGCGCCGGTATGCACAGCGCCGCGCTCATAAGCGCCGAGGGCACCATATAGGTTATCAGCATACCGAAATACGGAAACCTTCCGCCCACCATCCTGGTGAGTATTGCCATGAGGTTTTCCTTCAAGAAAGCGCATACGCCAACCGTCAGCACCGGGATAATCATATTGTCCGCAAAATATTTTTTATAGAATATGCCTCCCACGGAGCCGGCAACCATATAGGCTATGGCGTTTATGCCTACCGCCTTGCCGAAAAGTATATCTATGACAAGCCCGGCAGCACAGCCAACCGCCGCAGCCTCGGTGGCGCCAAGCTGTATTCCCATGCATACTATCACCACCAGCACGCAGTCCGGCACTACGCCGGCTATATTTACTTTTGCGAACAGCACAGAATCGAGATACATCCCGATTATTATGCTTATAGCCGCATACAGCCGGTACATTACTCTGTCGTTTCCTCCTCTTTGGTATCGACCTTTACTATCATTACCTCCTCGAGCCTGAGGAAATCCACCGCCGGCTCGATTATGGCGTTCCTTTCTTCCGCATCGTCGTTTGAGCGGGATACCTCAGTCACCGTACCTATGGCTATGCCCTTTGGAAAGGTGCCGCCTATGCCCGAGGTAACTATGGTATCGCCGGGAACCAGGTCATAGCCGCTTGGCAGATAGTAAAGCTCCAACGTCTCCTTTTCGTCGGTATTAAGTATACCCCGCGCAAAGCCGTAGTCGCGTGTGCGCTCCACCATGGCGCTTATATCAGAGGTGCTGTCAATTATAGCGGTTACCTTGCAGGTATTTGCGCTGACGCTGTTTACGCGGCCGACCAGTCCCTGCGAGTTTACGACCGCCATATTTTCCTCTACGCCGTCCTTACGGCCGGCATTTACCGTAAATTCACTGAACCATATACCCTGACTCTTGCCTATTACGGTAGAGGTTATATAGCTGTAGTTATCGGTAATATCCGTGTAATTCAAAAGATCCTTGAGGCGCGAGTTTTCCTCCCGCAGCGTCTCCAGCTCGCTTTCGATTATCTCGTACTGAGCCAGCTTTACCCTAAGCTGCTCGTTTTCCTTATCAAGATCCGTAGAGCTGAAAACCCTCTCAAAAAAGTGTATTATGGAATTGGACGCCTTAACGGAAAAGCTCTGTACCGGCTTTACCACAGAGTTTACCGTATCCTCAATAAAGGACACCTTTGCCCTGTCCCGGTATGTGGCCGCTATGAATATAGACAGCACAGCTACTATTATCAGGATTATCAAAAAGCCCTTGCTGCGAAAAAAATCGTGCATTACCTACCCCTTATCATTACGCCTCGGGAAAAACTTCCCACGGCCGCTATATACAAACTCATTATAAAACTCCGATAATTATTATAAATGCAAGTACCGCCATGCGCAAGGCATGACGGCAAATCGTTACATTTGTTTAAAAACCAGGCCGGATTTTGCCATATTGCAATGCTTATGCGGTCAGCTCACCGTCCTGTATGCAGTCTATTCTGTCCTTTATATCCAGCGCCTTCAGCGCACCCAGCACTACACAGTTCTCCGCCTCGTCGGCTACGCGCACCTCCATCTGAGTCTCACGGCTCACATACTCTGCAAGTCCGTCCAGCATGGCTCCGCCGCCGGTCAGCGTTATGCCGTTGGTATATATATCCCCCGCAAGTTCGGGCGGCGTCTCCGCCAGCGTATCCTTTATTGCGCCCACTATGCGGCGCACCGGCTTTATTATGGCGTAGCTTATCTCACCCTGTCCTACGACTATGCTTTGGGGCAGCCCGGTATCCATGCTTCTGCCCCGCACCTCCATATGCTCGTCCCCACCCATGAGGGCGCTGCCCAGTGTGAGCTTTATCTGCTCCGCAGTACGTTCGCCTATGCTGAGCTTATATTCCCTGGCTATGTACTCCACTATGGCCTTGTCAATGTGCGTGCCGCCCGTGCGGACTGACTTATGGCAGGCTATGCCGCCCAGCACCACCACTGCGGAATCCGTAGTTCCTCCGCCTATATCCACCACCATGTTGCCCACAGGATCGCTCACAGGCAGCCCTGCGCCTATGGCGGCGGCAAGGGCCTCGTTCAGCACTATCATATCCCTTGCGCCCGCGTTCTTTGCAGCCTCCATCAGCGCCCTGCGCTCTATATCGTTTACGCACAGGGGCAGGCAAAGCCCAAGGCGTATGCCTACCGGCCCCGCCTTTCTGCCCAGCGCCTCGGTTATGGTGAAGCGAATCATGGCTTCCGCCAGCGCCATGTCCGCTATCACGCCGTCCCTCATCGGGTAGCTTACGGTTATCTGTCCCGGGGTGCGGCCCAGCATCTGCATGGCTCTGTCGCCCAGCTCGAGTATCTCCCTTTCGCTGCCTGTGGACACCGCCACTGCGCTGGGCTCCCTAAGCACTATTCCTCTGCCCCTTATAGCCGCAAGGGTGTTCACGGTTCCAAGATCCAACGCCACCGCCTCGCCGAATATATCCCTCAAAAATTTTATTCCAAGCATAGAAATACCTCCGTGTGATCTTCACAAAAAAGTATTTCCATATATTGTTACAGATATACCCTCCGGGTTTGCGTTTGGCCGCAGGCTGTGATATTCTACAATATGTGATTTTTTGAGAATTTTTTTGAGGTGAAATGTATGGAGCTTATTCTCGCTTCCCAGTCTCCCCGCCGCAGGGAGCTTTTCAGCCTTGTGGGCCTCGATTACACCGCCATAACCAGCGACGCCGACGAGAACATACCCTTTACCGAGCCCGGGGATTTTGTAGAGCAGCTTGCCCTTCGCAAGGCGGGCGCCGTAAAGAAGGATAAACCCGGCGCCTGTGTGGTCGGCGCGGACACCATAGTATGGCTCGACGGAGAAATAATCGGCAAGCCCAGGGATCCCGAGGACGCCGTGAGCATACTGAAAAAGCTTTCCGGCAAAACGCACACGGTATACACCGGCATTGCGGTACTGACCGATCAGGGCTGCGACGTTTGCCATGACACCACCGAGGTGACCATGGAGGATATACCCGAGGCCGACATACGCGCCTATGTAGCCTCCGGCGAGCCGCTCGACAAGGCGGGGGCATACGGCATACAGGGCCCTGCCGCGGTATTCGTAAAGCGGGTGGAGGGCTGCTATTTTACCATAATCGGTATGCCCATGCACAAGCTGTACCATATGCTCGCCAAGGTGGGCATATACCCTGACTGGCAAAGGGCGGCGAGAACATAATATAAAGCATATGAAAGAGCCTCACCTAAATGGGGCTCTTCTCTGTTTATCTTTAGCTTTTTTAAGGATGAAACGGACATCTATCCCCAAGGCACTGTCCATTCATAGGATAAAAGCCGCAAATTATTTTTTCCGGCATTTCAAGCCTTATACCGAATTTCTCTTCTATGAACTCCGCCGCAGCGCTTACAGCTGTAAAGCTGTCCCGCTTGCAGCACCGCGGGCCACCTATGGCCGCTATTCTTTCCAGTGCTTCGGACGTCATAAGGTTGGCTAAACCCCATTCCTGCCCGCTAAGCGGCGTTGCTCCGGTTATTATGCTTATTGCCATTCCGCAGCTGACTGCTGCACCGCAGCAGCCCCAGAACCCGCATATCCCACCCGGCGCCTGCTCTCCCCTGTTTTTCATTTCATCCAATGCGGCATTCAGATCCACATCGCCTCCGCAGTTATGAAAAGCAGATATAATCGCAGAGCCCACGAGTATGTGGTGTTCCGGGCCGTGCATATGCACCGCAGGTTGTGCCATCAGCTTCCGCATTATTTCTATTGGGTTTTTACTCTTTGTGCTGCCGCACACGCTGCGGATCAACTCCACAGCGTTGGTACTGTGGCATTTATCGCATATATAGTGGCCGTTCTTACAGGCGGCGTTAGTCTGAAATATCCTGTGGCACAGCTCGCATTCTATCGTTTTCGGCGAATTAAAATACTCAAGCTCGGCTCCGCAAATAATGCAGTTGTTTTTGTTGTCCACTTTACCTCCTGCTTTTTAAACGGTGTTTGTGATCTAAACCTTTTACAGCACCATTATAAGCGTCCCCGCGGTTATGAGCGCGGCCCCCACCGCGCTTTTCCATGTGAATCTCTCATGCAGGAACACAAACGCAAGTATCAGCGTTATGACTACGCTCAGCTTGTCTATCGGCACTACCTTGCTCACCTCGCCTATCTGTATGGCCCTATAATAGAAGAGCCACGACGCACCGGTGGCAAGGCCGGACAGGCACAGGAACAGCCAGCTCTTCGGCGTTATCCCGCTTATTCCGCCCTGCTGATTGGTGATCAGCACCATAATCCACGCCATCACCACAACTACCATAGTGCGTATGGCCGTGGCGAGGTTGGAGCCAACACCCTCTATGCCTACCTTGGCAAGTATGGACGTCGCGGCGGCGAACACCGCGCTCAGTATGGCGCATACAAGCCACATACAGCTTACACCTTCTTTTTTTAGCTTCTATTTTCGCATTTCCTTAGCTATTTCATACATCATTATGCCGGCGGCCACTGAGGCGTTGAGGCTCTCAGCCCTTCCGAACATGGGCAGCCTGTATTTATCGCACAGCTCCGCCACAGCATCTGACACTCCGTTGCCCTCGTTTCCTATTATAAGCACGCAGCGGCGGCCGGGCTCGGGCAATATCTCGTTTCCTGCGAGGTGACCGCATATCAGCCTGAAATCCTCAGACTTCAGCTTTGCAAGCTCAGCAGCAAGCTCACCCTGCCATATGGGCAGGTGATATATGCTGCCCATTGTAGAACGCAGCACCTTTGGGCCAAATGGGTCTGCGCAGCCGGAACTCAAAAGCAGCCCCGCAGCACCCATAGCATCGGCTGTGCGTATTATGGTCCCCATATTACCCGGGTCCTGCACGCAGTCCAGCGCCACTATAAGGCCTTCCGGATACTCGTCCGGGAGCTTAATATCCGGGGTCTTTACCGCCGCGCAGACGCTCTGCGGGTTGTCAGTATCCGTCATGCTCTCCAGGACATGCCGCGTCACCTGATACACGCTGCCATTCGGGCAATACACAGGCTCACGGCCCTCCTCGACGAACAGCGAATCTATCTCCGCGCCTGAGGAAACGGCCTCCGCAACAAGCCTTTCGCCCTCTATCAGGTGCAGCCCCGTCTCCCTTCGGCCCTTTTTGGTAAGCAGTGAACGTACAAGCTTTACCGTTGGATTACGGGTGCTCTGTATAAGCATTGGCGCATCCTCCCTTTAATCAAACAGCGCAGCCGTTTCTGACTGCGCTATTTTATTTAAGCTTATTAGGCCCTTGCCTCGACAGCGATATCGGCCAGCTTCTTGAAGGCCGCCATATCGTTTACGGCGAGATCGGCCAGAACCTTGCGGTTCACATCCACGCCAGCCTTCTTCAGGCCGTCGATCATGCGGCTGTAAGTGGTGCCGCAGATGCGTGCGCCGGCGTTGATACGGGCGATCCAAAGCTTGCGGTACTCGCGCTTTTTGAGCTTACGGCCAACGTAGGCATAAGCCATGGAACGCATTACCTGCTGGGAAGCTGCACGGTACTGCTTGCTCTTAGCGCCATAGTAGCCCTTTGAAAGTTTAAAGACCTTGCGGCGCTTTTTAACGGCATTAACTGCTCTCTTTATCCTTGCCATGATTCATTTCCTCCTACTTATAAGGTATCAGCTCGCGAACCTTTTTGGCTTCGCACTCGGCAATAAAGCCGCCCTTACGCAGTCTGCGGCCGCGCTTAGTGGTCTTTTTGGTAAGAATGTGGCTCTTATAGGCCTTTGCTCTCTTGATCTTGCCGGACTTGGTAACGCTGAAGCGTTTTGCGGCACCCCTATGGGTCTTGATTTTCGGCATGGGGTATTCCTCCTGTATTAATTGGTTTTTGGTGTTAATATCATGAACATATTGCGTCCCTCCTGCTTAGCAGGGCGGTCGATCGCAGCACTGTCCTTGACCATATCGTAGAAAGTGTCCATTACGTCCAGTCCCAGGTCGCCGTGCTTTATCTGGCGGCCTCGGAAGCGGATGCTCACCTTTACCTTGTCCCCGTTCTTGAGGAACTTTTCGGTTGCCTTGGCTTTAACTTCCATATCGTGGGTATCGATAGTGGCGGAAAGGCGTATCTCCTTTATATCGATGACCTTCTGGTTCTTCTTGGCTTCCTTTTCCCGCTTGCCCTGCTCAAACTTGTACTTGCCGTAGTCCATTATCTTGCATACGGGCGGCGTGGCCTGAGGGGCTATCTTGACGAGGTCAAGCCCCGCTTCTTCGGCCATGCGAAGAGCGACGTCGCTATGAACAACGCCCTGCTGGTTGCCGTTCTCGTCGATAAGGCGCACTTCCTTATCGCGGATCTCCTCGTTGATCTGAAGTTCTTCCTTGGCTATGGTGGACACCTCCATATAAAAAATTCAGCGGGCCTGAAGACCCGCCGAATACATTAGCTCAAATCCTTGCCTGTATTTACCGCGCCTGGCTGAATTCTGCCGGCGGGTGAGAAGCGGGCTGCTTCTGCTTTGCCGTTGGTTATTATATCACATTCGGGATATTTGTCAACAGTATATTCGCTGTTTTTCTGTGCTTTTATGCCTTCAGCATGCTCCTGCAATAACCTCTGAGGCTTTCTATGCTGCCCTCGGCATCCGTTGCGCTGGTTATCTTAGCGCTGCCCTGAGCGTACTCGTCTCTTCCACCGCCCTTGCCGCCTGCCGCTGCGTTCACCGCCTTTATAAGCTCCCTCATGCTGGTCTTGACGTTCCTGCCGCGTGCCAGCTGATATACGAGGCTGTCCCCGTTCTCGCCAAAGAGCATCGCGAGGACGTTTTCGTCCCTTATGAGCATATCGCCAAGGTTCTTCAGCTCGTTCATGGAGCTGCCCTTCTGCATATCTATTATAAGTTTTGTGGCACCTATCACCTCCGCCTTGCCGAGCAATTCCGCCGCGATGAATTCGTTAAGCTTCTCGGTGCGCTCCTTGAGCTGATGTCTTGCGGCGGTGAGCTCGTCCCCCTGACGCAGAACTGCATTGAGCACGTCCTCCTGCTTTGCGCTGAAGCGAACTGCAAGAGAATCCACGATATCCTGATTATTCAGCGAATCCTCGACGGCGCGCATGCCGCAGGCGAACCATATGCGGGTGCCTCCCTTGTATTTTATATGGGCGGTTATCTTTATGTATCCTACCTCGCCGGAAAAAGCTACATGTGTGCCGCAGCAGGTGCAGGAATCCACCTCGCCCCCGTCGAAATATACTATGCGGATATCTCCCTTGAGGCCCTTGGCCTGCTTGCGTAGCGTGATATGCTCAAGCTCCTCGCCCTGAACCGTCTCGTATGTAACAGGAACGTTGCGCTGCACCGCGCGGTTAGCCTCTCGCTGAAGTTCCTTTATCTGCTCATGGGTGAGCTGTGTGTCGAGGTCTATGGTAGCATAGTCCTCCGCCATGTGGAAGCCTACGTTCTTGGCTCCGAACAGCTTACTTGCCATGCCGGAAAGTATATGTTCTCCGCTGTGCTGCTGTGTGTGGTCCAGGCGGGGCCCGGCATCGGCGACTATCTTTACCTTTGCACCCGCTTCTACGGCCTTATCGCAGAGATGCCATACCTCGCTGCCCTCCTCGCGGGCGTGGGTCACGCGGGAATTCCCAATAAAGCCCGTATCTGACAGCTGTCCTCCGCTTTCCGGAAAAATAGAGGTAACATCGGTAAGTATCTCAAAGCCGTTCTCCACGGCTCTGCACCTAAGCACCGTGGCCTCGCACTCCAGCGCGCCGTTTTCGTAATAAGCCCTTTTAGTCATAAAGCACCAATGTCCTTTCAGATATGCTTATAGCATACAAAAACCGGGCAAAAATTGCAACAGTTCAAAAGGCTGCCCTAATATTATCGGGCAGCCTCGGAGTGTCTCAATATGCGGTATTTCAGTTTTGGCTGCCCTGGCGGAATTTTTCCTCAATGGGTATATCCTCCACGCGCCAATCGTCGGTATACGGCGCAGTCCCCGCCGAAAGCTCTACGCGCTCCTTCGGCGCCTTGGCTATCGTAAGCCCCGCCCGTATCGCGGCGGTCTCTGCGTCATCGGGGTCCCCCTCCCGTATCACGCACTCCGTGCCGGGGGCGATATGATACCACATCCACCTTGCATCCGGCACCGTAAGCCGCACGCAGCCGTGGGAATCCGCCACGCCCAGCTTATTGAAGGAGGCCGCCTCGTATGCGTTCACGTCCTTTGCGGTGTACAGCGTGGTGTGAAAGTAAATCGCCTTGCGTATCTGCGTCCAGTACTGCCCGTACCTTCCGTCCCGGGCGAATTTCGAAAAGCGCACCCTGTACGCCCCCATCTTGAAGGTCCCCTTCGGCGTGCGTCCGTTTACGCCGGTCGAGCAGAGCATATACCTTTCCGGCCTGTATTCGCCGCCCTCGTCCGCCTTGTATACCATCGTCACCTGATGCGCTATATCGACTATTATCTTATAAGTCCCCGCCTTGGGGTATCCCTTGGGCAGGCTCCTGTCCCCATCGTCCCCTATCAGCTCCTCAAAGGACATATTTACGGTAGGCGCGTATTTCGAAAATGGTATGGGCTCCGGCGTCGGTTCCGGCGTAGGTTCCGGTGTTGGCGCGGGAGTAGGCTCCGGCGTGGGCGCAGCGGTCACGGCGGCCGGGGTCGTTTCAAATATGGGCTTTCCTGCCTCCGCATCGGCGCAGCCCGCAGCCAACAATATTATGAGAAGCATCACGGCGGCTGTTCTTTTCATTTTTTTGCATTTCTCCTTATAGGACACGGTGTGTGGTTATAGTATGGATACGTTTTGTAAAATCATACCATCGGAGAACAGCGCTTTTCTTCGACACGGAGGCGAAAAAACCGCCCGCTGCCTTTTGTGTTGACAGGGGGCGCACATCTGGTTTATTCTGATACAAGAAGGGAGGGACAGCCCTTGAGCATAAGTACTTCCAATTTGCTTTTCTTCCTCAGCCAGACTTCAGATTTATTATCTTTTTTTCAAAAATACGAAGACGAGCTCATAAAAGAAACGCCGGGCGGCTGCCTTTACGCCCTGCTGGATAAGTACGGGCTGCGTCCGGGAGATATATCTGCGCGCACCGGCACCGGCAACTACGTTTACCGTATACTCAACGATGAACGCACTCCGGGGCGGGATACCGTGGTGGCCTTCTGCCTCGCCATTGGCTCTACGTTATCGGAATGCCAGACGCTGCTGCGCATCAGCCGCCACGCCCTGCTCGATCCCCGCTTTCACCGCGATGGCGCGCTTATCTTCGCCCTCGAAAGAGGCATAGGGCTGAGCCGGTGCAATGATCTGCTTTTCGATATAAAGGAGGATACCCTGTGACGCTTAAAGACGATTTTGCCGCAAAAAGCCCGATCACGTTCGTATACGGAGCCGACGGAAGGGTATGCGCTACCCAGCGCAGGATAAGCAGCTCCGCCGTGCCGCTGTACTCTGCCCTCATGGGCCTGAACAGCCCGAGGCTGCCCAAGGTGATATCCGTAAGGGAGGACGATGAGGGAGCGGTGGTGACCGAGGGGTATATCGACGGCGTTACGCTGCGAAGGGCGCTGGATAACGGAAGGCTTGGCGAGGATGAGCTCAGGCGGCTCGCCATAGATATATGCTCCGCCCTTTCTCTGCTGCACTGCAGCCGCCCGCCCATAATACACAGGGACATAAAGCCTGAAAACATAATATGCGCCGATGGCGGCGGGTATGTGCTGATAGATTTCGACGCTTCCCGTCTCTTTAAGCCGGAGGCTACCTCGGATACCGTTACCCTCGGCACCAACGGCTACGCCGCGCCGGAGCAGTACGGCTTCGGTCAGACCGGGCCGGAGAGCGACATATACTCCCTGGGCGCAACGCTCTACGAGGCGGCGGAGGGAAAGCCATACGCCGCGGGGGCCGAGATAAGCTGCCCAATGGGGCGGATAATAAAAAAATGCCTCGAATTCAGCGCAAGGGACAGGTATTCCTCTGCGGACGAGCTGCTTGAGGAGCTGGGCGTTAAAAAGAAAAATCCCGCCGTTATGCGTGCCGTGCCCGTCATGCTTGCGCTGCTGCTCGGCTTTTGCTCCGGCCTTGCCGCTGGCAGGTGGGTGCGCCCGGAGGAGGAAGCGCAGACGTGCAGCGAAGCGCCGCCTGCGGTGGAGACTTCGGTGGAGACTGCGTCTTCTGACGCGGAGATACCCTGCACCTGCGAGCTCATCACCCGCCCGAACGACGCAAGGCTGGACGGACATTCGATGTTCGACTATCCCGGCGCGGAGTTTTTGCCCAAGAGCGTAAGCGGCGTTACGGAATTCCCGCTCACGCTGGATATAAAGGTCTTGGCGCCGGTATACTCAAAGGAATGCAAGGCAAAGGTTCACACCGCCCAGCATTGGGAATACTCCGTTCCCAAGGGGCAGGAGGGCGAGACCATAACGGGAGACAAGATAACGGTAGACGGGCCTGGAGAGTATTACATCTTCTATCACTGCCCGGACTTCAACGGCATGGGCTACGGCGCCGACTTCGGCTTCAAGGTAAGATAAAAACGTCAAAAGAGCGGCATTCCGCCGCTCTTTTGCTTTACCTTTTATGCTGCTTTTTATTACTGGTTCACGCCCACATACTGCACTCTCTTGTCGTAGGTAACTACATCCAGCTCGGACTTCCACTGCTCCATGAGCTGATCGTACATCTCGTCCTTCTTTTCGCTCATGATAAGGTTCTTTATATCGTCCTTTACGTCCTCAAGGGGAACTACGTCGGTGCTTACATCTTTATAGCGCTTGATTATATGTATGCCGTAGGTACCCTCTACCAAGCCGGAAACGTCCCCTTCTTTCTTCAGGGCAGCTGCCGCCTTCTGGAAAGCCTCGTCATATACGTTTTCAAAGGTTTCGCCTACGATATAACCATCGGGCTTGCTGTCCATGCCGGGATCTTCATTGTATTCCTTCATAAGGGCTTCAAAGTCCTCGCCGGCGTTTACCTTGTCCAGCACTTCCTGCGCAAGGGCCTTGTAGTCCCTGTCCTTCTTGTCCTCATCGGCGTTATCGGCGTTCTTGATGAGTATATGCTTTACATAGTACAGTCCCGCGGGGGCTACCAGCGGCTTGAGATTGCCGTAGTAGGAATAGTAGCTCTCATCGGTATTGTACTGGGCGGGATCCTTTTCGTAAGCCTCCTTATCGGCTGCGAGCTCCTTGTCGTAACGGGCCTGTATTTCCTCGTCGGTAGGCTCTGCTATGTTAGAGTAATGTTCGTTCAATATTTTCTGGCCCAGGGCTTCGTCAACATACTGCTGCTCCATATCGGCGAGTATTGCCGCAAAGGAGTAGCCGTTGGTCTTGTACGCCGCGTCAAAGGCCTTTATGGCGTTCTCGCGGCGCTCCGTCTCATCCTCTATTTCGCTGTCCTCATACTGGCTGAGATACCTGTTGGCGGCTGTAAGGGCGTTCTCCTTGGCCTCGTTCATCTCTTCCTCGGTGAGCTCCATGCCCAGCTTATGCGCCTCCGCCACGGGTACTACGGAATTCACCAGCATATCCATTATCATCTGGCGGCCGTCCTTCGCGGTCTCGGAGTTGCTGGTATCTATGATGCCATACTGTGCATAGGTGCTGAATGCATTGTAAAATGTGGAATACAGTATCTCAACGTCGCCTACCTTTGCAACTACGGGATCCTGCACAACTGCGCTGCAGCCTGCAAAGGCACAGGCAACCATTATAACGGTCATCACCGCCGCAAGCACTCGGAGGATACGGTTGTTCTTAAGCATTGAAAATCTCCTTATCTCTTGTTGATAGCCCGATAAACAGGCAGTATACAAACCTTATTTATTTTATACTTTAGCACCTGCCATGTCAACGGAATAACGGTCTGTTTTAAAAAATGCCGCAATTTTTCCGTTCATGCGGCTGCGGATTGTCAACCATTAAAAATTCCAATGGTCAAAACCGGCTGTTTTATATAAAATTATGATAAAGGCTTTATTTTTAGCTGCCATATGGGTTATCCTTATAGTGAAAAGCGTTTTATTCGGGGGGGTGATACCGCCAATGAAAAATCTGCCAAACATACTCACGCTTGTGCGCATAGCCTGCGCCGGGGTATTTGCCTATTTCTTCGTCTGCCATCAGTACAACGCCTGTGTGATAACTTTTATCATATCTATGGTCAGCGATGTGCTGGACGGAGCTATCGCCAGAAAATACGGCTGCGTATCCGATCTCGGCAAGGTGCTGGATCCCCTTGCAGACAAGATAACGCTTCTCGTGGTATCAGTCTGCTTCTATACCGAGGGCTGGATAATCTGGCCCATGCTAGCCGCCGTGATAATAAAAGAAAGCCTTATGATAATCGGCGGGCTGATAATGCTCCGCTCCAATGTGGTGGCTTATTCCGACCGCTTCGGCAAGGCCTCCACCGTGCTTTTCTGCGCCAGCATAACCATGGCGCTTCTGGAAAAATCCCCGCTTCCGCTGCTGCTTCGCCGTATATGCGGCCTCAGCACCGCGCTGTTCTGCATGTCCATAGTATGCTCCTTCATAGCCCTCGGCCACTATGCGCGCACTCAGTTCATGCGCCGCAAGGCATAGCTTCTTGCTGCAGAAACGCCGGCCGCCTCATGAGGGCGGCCTTTTCCGTGCACTAAATCTGCACTTCCGGCATAGTATAGCAGTAAACTGATATGGAGGAATATGCTTATCATGAAAAGACTGACAGCTTTGCTGCTGTGCCTTATTATGCTGTTTGCACTTACCGCCTGCAGCAAAGACGAAAGCGGCCTGCGCAAAGTAACGCTCAACGAAGTCACCCGTTCCGTATTCTACGCTCCCCTTTATGTGGCCTGCTCAAAGGGATTCTTTGCGGCGGAAGGCCTCGAGGTTGACATCGTCACAGGCGGCGGCAGCGACGCCAGCATGACGGCTCTGCTCTCAGGCGAGGCGGATGCAGCTCTCATGGGCCCTGAAACAGGCATATATGTGACCAATCAGGGCAAGGCGGACCACCCTATGATAATCGCCCAGCTCACCAAGCGGGACGGTTCCTTCCTGCTCGGCAGAGAAGCGGACGACAGCTTTGATTTTTCCAAGCTGAAGGGCAAATCCATTATCGCAGGTCGTCCCGGCGGGATGCCGTATATGACCCTGCTCTATGTTTTAAGGCAGCATGGCCTTGAACCGGGCAGTGACGTTGAGGTAATAAGCAACATACAGTTCAACCTTATGGGCGGCGCATTTGAAAGCGGCACAGGCGACTACGTGACGCTGTTCGAGCCCACCGCTTCTGCCTTCGCTGCACAGGGCAAGGGCCACATTGTCACCAATATGGGCCTTGAAAGCGGCGAAGTACCTTATACCACATTCATGATGCGCAAGGATACCATAGAGAATGAGCCCGGCTTCGCGGCGGCTTTCGTCAGAGCCATATACAGGGCGCAGAAGTGGGTATGGGCGGCAGGCGACGAGGAGGTCGCCTACGCAATGCAGTCTTACTTCCCGGATACCGATATCGCCACGCTGTCTGCCGTGGCAAAGAGCTACCGGGCTACCGACTCCTGGACCAGAGTTCCCACAATGACCGAGGACGCCTTCACCCGGCTTCAGGATATACTCGATGGCGCCGGAGAGCTTGCCGCGAGGATAGAGCTTTCCGAGCTTGTCGATAACAGCTTTGGCGAGGCCGCAATATCCGAGATAGGCTAAAACAAAAAAGCAGGGATGCGGGCTTTTCCCCATTCCTGCCTTTGCTTTTTATCTGAGTTTTTCCAGCAGCGCCAGAGGCGTCGGCTCGTCGTAATCCGCATCCACCCTGCCGTCCGGATTGCCCCAGCGCGCAAGGGCGAAATCTACGCCCGCTCCCCGGGCGCACTGCATGTCGTACACCGTATCGCCCACATAAAGCACCTCTGACGGTTTCGCGCCGGTACGCTCCATATACTTGAGCAGCGGCCCCGGTTCAGGCTTGTGCTCTGCCGTATCGTCCGCGCATATTACGCAGTCCGCACGGGATACAATATCCCCGAACTGTTCGCGGCTGTGCTCAAGCTCCGCCGCGTTCTTGGAGGTGGCTATGCCTATCCGGCAGCCTCCCTCCTTAAGCCCGTCCATAAGCTCCCGCACGCCGGGAAACGCCCTCGGCGTATCCTCGTACTTTTTGATATTTTCGCTCCAGAGCAATATGCCCCGCTGGATGTCCTCGTCCCTCACTCCCAGCATTTTAAGCCCTACATCGCTCGGCGTGCCGAAGGTGGCGCGCATCTCGGCCTTTGCAGGCGTTTTGCCGGTAAGCATTACAATGGTATCCCTAAGCGACTGCTGTATCGCTTCGCAGGTATCTATGAGGGTACCGTCCATGTCAAATACAACGTATCCGTATTTCATTTTCCGTAAAGTCAAAGCCCTCAGGCTATTTTTCCTTTTTAAATTTTTCCAGCACACGCCCCTCGCTGCCCGCGATCATACGGGCTATGTTTTCCCTGTGGCGTATACATATCAGGATAAACAGGGCTGCCGCAAAGAGTTTATTTCCCTTAGTACCCCATATGAGCGAGATCAAAAGATATGCCGCGGTGCCTGAAAGGGAAGCTGCGGATATGGTTTTTGTGGCTATCGCTACTATGGCGGCTACTATCGAGACTATACCTCCATAAAGCGGGTTGAGGGCGAACACCGCGCCCAAGGACGAAGCCACGCCCTTCCCGCCGTGAAATCCGAAGAACGCCGGATAGCAGTGACCCAGCACGACGCCCACAGCGCCCATATAGGCGCAGTTCTCGCCGCCAAGCAGCCTGCCTATCAGCACTCCCGCGACACCCTTCAAAAGATCTCCCGCGAAGGTGATTATACCGTCTTTTTTGCCGTATACCCGCAGCATATTTGTGCTGCCGGCATTGCCGCTGCCATGATGGCGCACGTCATCACGATGCAGCAGATGGCTGAATATTACTGCAAACTGGATGTTGCCTATTATATACCCTAAGGCTGCGGACTCTATATATGCAAGCATGACACTTTTCCTTTGTTTTTATATTCTTGGAAATAACGGTTGCCGTTGGCCTTCACAAAAGGCCCGCGCAAAGCGCGGGCCTCAGCTTTGTACAGTGTACTATTGGGATTGAAGGTGCTTATTCTTCCTCGTCATCGTCCTCTTCAAGGGTGGGTACCAGCAAGGCGTTGCAGTTGGGGCAGAGGAGCTCCTCGCCGCTCTCCAACATGTCCTCGTCAAAATAGATGGTCTCGCCGCACTCGGGGCACTGAAGCTCTACAAAATCGTCGTCCTCGTCATCCCCGTCTTCATCTTCATCGTCGGAAAGATAATCATCGATATTATCCAGCTCATCATAGATGTCATCCAGGCATTCGTCTATCTCGGCCATGGCAGCTTCGTTCTCGTCGATAGCGTCGGCCATTTCGTCCATGGTAGATATCATGGCGTTCAGGAGCTTGCCCTGGCCTTCCCCGCCGATATTCATACCCTCGGCAAGACCTTTGAGATATGCGACCTTTTCTTTCATATAACCCATAGTTGACCTCCTTGTTTTTCTGTTAGAATGCGTTATACGCGCTCCATATATTCGCCGGTACGGGTATCGATACGCACCTTGTCGCCCTCGTTTACGAAGAGAGGAACGACTATCTTCAGGCCAGTCTCAACGGTGGCAGGCTTGTTTGCGCCAGTGGCGGTATCGCCGCGGACACCGGGTTCACACTCGGTAACGGTAAGAGTTACGAAGTTGGCAGGCTGTACGGAGAAGGGATTACCCTTGAAAAAGCGAACTGTAACGGTATCGTTTTCGATGATGTAATTGATAGCATCCTCTACCTGCTCGTGATTCAGGGGCAGCTGCTCGTAAGTCTCTGTGTCCATAAAGTAATACAGGTCACCATCGTTGTAGAGATACTGCATCTCCTTTGTTTCAATGTGAGCGGTGGGATACTTGTCGGTGGGGCTGAAGGTGCGCTCGAGCACCGCGCCGGTCATAACGTTCTTAAGGCGGGTACGTACGAACGCGGCGCCCTTACCGGGCTTAACGTGCTGAAAATCGACGACGGACCAGACCTGTCCGTCTATTTCTACGGTTACGCCCTTCCTGAAATCGCCAGCCATGATCATAAGGAATTACCTCCAAAGTAAAAAGTATCGTGTATATTACCTACACTGCATTATGTGCAGATTATACCATCAGTTGACAAGGACACACAAGGTTTTAGAAGCCAAACAGCACGGCATAACTGTGTCGTCCTCATTTGAAATACAACCAGTATTTCTGCACTCGTCCTCCTTGTTCTGCCATACTCTTTGGCTTCTAAAACTCGAAGACCCTAAAGAGCTTGTTTTGAGGGCGATCCAAGGCCGAGGAGCGCAGTACTACTGGATGTAATACAAGCGACGAGAACGCAGGAGCGTCCCAAAACTAGCCTTTAGGGCTTGTGTGCTCTTGTCAACTGATGGTAACCATTTTGCATTATATCACAGGTTATACTACTTCAACAAGGCTTTTGCGGCGGAAAAATACATATCTTTCATGGCTTTTGCGTCCTCCGCCATGGTTCCCTTGCTCTCGCAGATGAAAACCGGGCTGTAATCCCGCTCGGCCACCAGCTCCGCCAGCGGCATGAACTCAGGGCCGTACTGTGTATCCGCGAAGGTATGGTGCATCTTTTCCCCGCCTTTTGTGTACTCTATCCGTGAAAAGTGCACATGCATGGTCTTCGCCCGTTCCGTGCCTATGCCGTTTTCCAGCCTGTCCAGTATATCGGCATAGTCCTGCTTGGATTTTATCGAGCCGAGGCCGCGGCAGTGGAGATGTCCGAAATCTATGGTGGGCCAGATGCGCTCATCCACGTTGCAGAGGGCTATTACCTCATCGAGGTCGCCCAGCTGGTTTATCTTCCCCATAGTCTCGGGGCAGAGGGTGACATTCATGAGCTCCATCTCGTCCAGTGCAGCTATTATCTCCTTAAAGAAGCCGCAGGCCCTCTCCAGTATCTCCCCCCTGTTGCCGCCTGACGCGGAGCCGGGGTGAAACACAGCCCGCTTTGCGCCGAGAGCTTCTGCCGTTTTAAGGGAATCGACAAAATAACCAAGGTTCTTTTTCTTTTTTTCCTCGTCCTCCACAGCAAGGTTTATGAAGTACGGCATGTGTACGCTGAGCTGTATGCCGTACCTTTCCGCCTCGGCCCGTATGGCCTTGGCGCCCTCAGCTCCCATGCGCACTCCGCGGCCGAAGGAATACTCAAAGCAATCGAGCCCCCTCTCTGAAATCCACTTTGGCATCTCCACCGTAGCGGAATGCCCCTCCTGATAAAAGCTGTCGCTGTTCCCCGCGGGACCGAACTTTGCGTTTGACTTCTGTATATCTGACATTTTTATCTCTCCTAAGCTTTATCGCCGCCCAGCTCTTTATTCAGCTTGTGCAGCGCTTTTTTCTCTATTCTTGAAATATAGCTGCGCGATATTCCGAGTAGCTTGGCTATCTCCCTCTGTGTCACTATCCTGCCGCCCGTCAGGCCGTAGCGCAGCTCTATCACCTTGCGCTCCCGTGGCGTCAGCACCGTATCCATTGCCTTTCTGAGGTACTCTCCCGCCACGGTAAGCTCCACGGCGTTGTGTATCTCGTCCCCGTCAGAGCCCAGCACCTCGGAAAGGGATATTTCGTTTCCATCTTTATCCATGCCTATCGGCTCGGATAACGACACCTCCCCCGCCTGTTTCTTTTCCGAGCGGAGCGACATGAGTATTTCGTTCGCTATCCTCTCCTGACGGATACATAAGTTGGTCAACAGGCGGCAAATCTGCCTCTCCATCCTCCGCAAAGAGGTACACATAGGCATTTTTGCCGTCCCAGACCACTTTTTTGACGATGGTACGCAGCAGGCGGCGTTTTTCCTCCAGTGTGGCCGAATCCACCGCGCTGGCGAAGGATTCGATCATTTCCTGATGGAAGGCGAACTCCTGATGGAGCATCCGGCTCTGCTCGG